>ERZ826016.299-NODE-299-length-63055-cov-5.191683_pt1 | contig 63055 bp, 56 predicted proteins | sample MGYA00519872_ERZ826016 | MGnify/ENA primary metagenome ERZ826016 (study PRJEB31778, sample SAMEA3449218) | human gut metagenome | biome: human gut; feature: human-associated habitat; material: faeces | place: United Kingdom | collected 2010/2012 ... | reverse complement strand
CGCAGCCGCTGCACAGCCTGCGCCGTATCCGCCGCCGTATGTCCCCGTTCCGCCAGCCGGAGCACCTGGTCGTCCAGGCTCTGTGCGCCCAGCTCCACCGTGGACACGCCCATGCGTTTCAGGAGCTGCAGAATCTCTTCATCGATGCAGTCCGGGCGGGTAGACAGGCGGATGGCCTGGATCTCGCCGCGGCGGAGCGCTTCCTGCGCCGGCCGGAGGAGCGACTCCATCACCGGCAAAGGGAGCGCGGTGAAAGACCCGCCGTAATAGGCCGCTTCCCAGCAGCGGTTTTCCCCGCCGGTCTTCCTCCAGGCTGCGATGATCCGGGCTGCGTCTTCCGCTGTGATGGGCGTCGTCTGCCCTGTGATGCGCACCTGATTGCAGAACACGCACTGGTGCGGACAGCCATAATGGGGAATGAAAAGCGGAATGATCGAATGCTTCATCAGCCCCTCCTGTACCATGAAAAAAGACGGGCCTCTGCCCGCCTTTCTGCTTTTCTTATTTTTCTTCCTCTCCGTCGTCTTCCTCGTCCGCAGCGTCCAGCTCTTCCTTTTCCGTCAGAGCCAGTACGGTCAGGATATCGTGGCGCGTGATCAGGCCGACCAGCCGGTTGTTTTCCGAGACGACCGGCACGACTTTCAGATGCTCATCCACCATCAGCGTGGTGATGACGCTCATCTCCGTTTCCGGTGTGACGCACCGCACATCGCGGGTCATGATCTCCGCCGCCTCCGTCGCCAGCATTTTGCGGAACGACTTGGCATACCGGCCGTAGCCGCAGTAGTACAGCGTGCCTCCGAGGATATCGATGTACTGAGGGATGCGCGGCCGCACCTTTTTATACAGAAGATCCCCTTCCGATACGATGCCGAGAAGCGTGTCGTCTTCATCGACTACAGGGATCGCGCTCACATTGTGGGATACAAACGCGCGGATCAGTTCATGGATCGTGATGCTCGGCGGAACGGTGAACACATACTTTTCCATGAAATCCTTGGCTTTGTATTCTTTGACTGCCATAGTTTTCCCTTCTTTCCTGCACAACTTCATAACGCCTTTCTAATTTTATTGTACATGATTTCTCCGCTTTGCGTAAGAAAGAAATACAGGGGAGAACGAAAAAACAAATGGATCAGAACGTATGCGCGATGCCCACGGCCCAGAACCGGCCGTCCAAGTCGCAGGACTCATCCTCACGGTCCAGCAGATTCCGCAGGCTCACGTACATCCGGTCGTCCCGGCTGAATTTTCTCGTCACGGTGAGATTCAGCAGATTGTAGCTGGTCTTCCCCGCCGCCGTTCCCGGCCGAAAACCTTCGGTCACATAATCGTAGTCAAACTGATCCCAGAGCATGACGCTCCAGCCGGTCTCCTGCCGATCGTCGTAGGTCAGCTGGTAGACCTGAGACAGCCGGGCCCGCTGCGGCAGATCCTCCCCTGAGTCCGTATCCTTCGCGTCAAGCCAGGTGGAGATCACTTTGGCTTCCCACCGGTCATTGAAGCGCCACCCCAGCGTGTGCTCCACCCCGCGGATGCGCGCGTGATCTACATTGACGTACCGGTACTGGCCGATTCCATCCTGATCTCCTTCAAAGCGGTAATCGATCAGGTCCGACACATCGTTGTCGAAATACGTGAGCGACGTATACCCCTTGCCGAATTCCGCCTCCACCCCTAGGTCCCAGCTCGTGGACGTCTCGGGCCGGAGATCCGGATTTCCGATCAGATGGACACGGCCTGCATAGCCCATGAACATTTCCATATCGTAGAAAAGCTGCATCACGCTGGGCGCCTTGAAGCCTTCTCCGTAATTGGCCTTCACCCGGAAGTGATCGCCCGCGCGGTAGGTCACGCCGAGCTTCGGCGAGGTGTGGTCTCCGTATACGCTGTGATGGTCGTACCGCACGGCCGGGACGAAGAACCATTTCCCGTATTCGATCTCGTCCTGTACATAGGCCGCCCAGGTCTCCATGGTCTTTTCCGAGGCATCTTTCGAGTGGCCGCCCGCCCATTCCATGTAGCTGTTGTCGCCGGCGGTGCCGAGACCGGTGCCGCGCACGCGGTTTTCTTCATACTCTGCGCCGAAGGTGAGCCGGTGATGCGCGCCCAGCTCCATGGTGTCCCGTGCCTCTGCATGATACAGCCGGTTCTGGTTGCGGTTAAAGGAATATCCGCCGTGTTCAAAGCCGTCGTCGCTCCAGCGGAAGCGGCTCGCATAGGCCTCGACCTGCCACTGGTTCCGCGGACTGGTCCCCTCCCAGCTCATGCCGTAGTTTTCCTGCCGGTAATCCCTCGCCGTGAAATCGCCGCCCGCTCCGCTGCTCTTCATATGTTCGCTGAAATAGTCCGTCCAGGCACGGAGCGTATTGTTTTCATTCCATGCATAGGCGAGCGATGCATTGTACGTCTGCGCCGTATCGTTTCCGCTGCCGAACGCATCCTGTGTCAGGAGGTCCCGCCGGTATTTATCGAACCGCGCATCAAAGGAAGCGGAAAATTTCCCGATTTTTCCCGTATCGGCATGCCACCAGTTGAGAACGTCGTCCGAATTGACCTCCACACCGGAAGAAAGCGCCGGTGATTCCGGCGTCTTCGTGATGATATTGATGACGCCGCCCATGGCTTCCGACCCGTAAAGCGCGCTCGACGGTCCTCTCACGATCTCTATGCGCTCCACCTGAAACAGATTGATGCGGTCCAACGCCATGGCGTTGCCCAGCCCGGCGGCGCTGGCTTCGTTGGCGACGCGGCGGCCATTGATGAGGATCAGCGATTTGTCCGTTCCCATCCCGCGGATGATGACATTGTGCCCGCCGTATTTGGACGCGTTCAGCGCCAGATTGGTCTCCGCTGCCAGCACGTCCCGCACGGTCGCCGCGCCGCTCTGGACGATCTCCTCCTCCGTGATGACTTCCACCGGCGCCGGTACGGTCTCCGCTTCCGTCTCGGTGCGCGTCGCCGTGACGACCACCGGCGCCAGCGTATAGACCGGAAGGTCTGAAGCCTCCGCGCCGGGCGTCAGCGCGGCCAGGGCTGCGGCTGTGACGCCGGCTGTTTTCCATGCTTTCTGCATCGTTTCCTCCTTCTCATTCCCTGCATGAGTATAAAGGACGGTTTTCCCGGAAACCAATGCCCTTTCCGTATGGATTTCCATACAATGAAAAATCAGGCCGCCCGGGCCTGATTCCCTTATAAATGATATGGCTCATGCCGCATGATTTTCATGGCGCGGTATAGCTGTTCCGCCAGGATCAGCCGCGCCATCTGGTGGGTGAACGTCATGGGACTGAGGCAGAGTTTGAAATCCGCCCGCTCCTTCAGATTTTTCCCGTTCCCGAAGGGGCCGCCGATGAGAAATGTGAACCGGCTCTTCCCGGCCGTCATCTGCCTCTGCAGCAGTTCCGACAGCGCCACCGAGGACAGTTCCTTTCCCGAGGTGTCGAGCAGGATGACATAGTCTTCGCTGCCCACATATTTCAGAATTTTTTCTCCTTCTTTTGCCATCACTTTTTCCTTGATGGCGTCCGAGGGAGACGGAGGCATCTTTTCCTCCTCCTGTTCGATGATCTGCATTTTTGCCATGGACGCAAGGCGCATCACATATTCCTGAATGCCGTCCCGCATCCATTTCTCCTTGATCCGGCCGATGCCGGCGATGGTCATGCGCATCTTATTCCTGCGGCGCTTCGCTTAGCAGGACCTCGGTCTGCCGCTGCTCGCCGTCGTGGAGATAGGTAATGGAAAGGACGTCCCCCGGCTTGTACTGATCCAGCACATCCCGGATGTCGCGGACAGAGCTGATCTCCGTATTGCCCACCGCAGTGATGTAGTCGCCGGGCCGGATGCCGGACAGAGAAAGCGGACTGTTTCCGGCGATGCGCATCACGAGGACCCCTTTCACATTGCTGTCCCACCGGTAGCCGTACCGGGCAGCCAGATCCTTGTCCGCGCCGTACAGCCCGAGGTAGGCCCGCGTGACACGGCCGTTCTGGATAAGCTCCTCAATGATGGCGCGCGCCTGGTTGATCGGGATGGAGAAGCCCATGCCCTCTACGCCCTCCTTGGCGATCTTGGCGCTGTTGATGCCCACGACCTTGCCGTCGGCCGTCACCAGCGCGCCGCCGGAATTGCCCGGATTGATGGCCGCATCCGTCTGGATGAGCTTGAACCGCAGGTCCATGTCGTCCAGCGTGCGGTTCAGCGCGCTGATGACGCCCACGGTGACGGTCCCCTGGAACTCCAGCCCCAGCGGATTGCCGATGGCGATGGCTGTCTCGCCCACCTGCAGATGATCGGAATCGCCGAATTCCGCTACAGGCAATGCGTCGCTGCCTTCGATTTTGACGACCGCCAGATCCGTGGAAGCATCGGTGCCGACGACGGTCCCCTGCACGGTCTCTCCGCTGGAGAGGCACACATTGACCGTCTTGCTGTCCCCGACCACGTGATTGTTCGTGACGATGTAGCCTTTCCTGTCAAAAATGACGCCGGACCCCACGCTCTGTCCGACTTCGATGCGCCGGTTGAACACGTCCCGGTCGTAGATCTGCGTCGTGATGCCCACGACGGCCGGACCGACTTTCTTCACGGCCTCGACCACGGCGGTATTCCGGATCGCCGGCAGTTCGAAATTCCCGTCCGTCCCGGCTTCCGGCACCTTGTAATTGCTTTCCGTGCGGGGCGTCATAAACGGCAGGTCGTGCATCACATAGCCGCCGAAGCCGCCGGCAATGATGAGTACAACGGCCGCTGCAGCCAGCCACTTCTTCGTATGCCGGCCGCCCTGATTCTGAGGCTGCATGGAGCCGCCTTTTTCGGCCAGCTCTCTATCCAAATCTTCTCTGTCCATAGTGATCTCCTTCGTTTCCTTGAAAACGGTGGTGATGGGATTTTCTTTTCATTATAGCATGGTTCGGCTACCCTTCCCGGATACAAAAAGAGGCAGGAGCGGAGCTTCCGCTTCTGTCTCTTTTTAGTTGGCCGATTTTATTCGGTCTTGAACGTCAGTTCATCTTTATCGTCCGTATCCACATGGAGCACTTTCTTGTCCTTGAAGCTGCCCTGCAGGATCAGTTCGGAGATGGGATCTTCGATTTCTTTCTGGATCGTCCGTTTCAGAGGACGGGCGCCGTACTCGAAATCCGAACCGTTCTTGATCAGGTGCGCTTCCGCCAACTCAGACAGCTCCAGCCGGATCTGGAAATGATCCAGTTTCTTCTGCACTTTGGCCAGCAGAAGTTTCACGATGCTCTTCAGGTCTTCGGAAGACAGCGGATGGAATACGATGATCTCGTCAATGCGGTTGATGAATTCCGGACGGAAGGACCGCTTCACATCGCTCAGGATGACTTCCTTCGCATGTTCGAAATCATTTTCCGTCTTCTCTTTGCCTTCATCGGTCTTGAAGCCGAGCTGCTTCATCTGGTCCTTCAGGTGCATGGACCCGAGGTTGCTCGTCATGATGATGACGCAGTTCGTGAAATCCACCGTACGGCCCTGACCGTCGGTGAGTCGGCCGTCATCCAGCACCTGCAGAAGGATATTGAAGAAGTCCGCGTGGGCTTTTTCCACCTCATCGAAGAGGATGACGCTGTACGGATTCCGGCGGACCTGATCGGTCAGCTGGCCGCCTTCTTCATAGCCCACGTATCCAGGAGGCGCCCCGACGAGACGGGACACTTCATGTTTCTCCATATACTCCGACATATCGAACCGAATCAGCGATTTGTCGCTGCCGAAGAGGCATTCCGCCAGTGCTTTGGCCAGCTCGGTCTTGCCGACGCCCGTAGAACCGAGGAAGAGGAAGGACCCAATCGGACGTCTCGGATCTTTCATGCCCGCACGCGCCCGGCGGATGGCCTTCGCCACCGCATGGACCGCTTCGTCCTGCCCGATGACTCTCTTGTGCATCTCTTCTTCCAGATGGAGCAGCCGTTCCGAATCGCTTTCTTTCAGGTTCTGCACCGGCACGCCGGTCCATTTGCTCACCACTTCCGCCACATCTTCTTCCGTGACGGTGAGATGATCCTGATCCGCGCCTTTCCAGTCTTTCTTGAGATTGTCCACTTCTTCCGTCAGTTTCTTCGCCTGATCCCGGTAGATCACCGCTTTTTCGAAATCCTGACTGGAGACGGCCGCTTCCTTTTCCTTGAGGACATTGGCCAGTTCCTCTTCTTTCTTGCGGAGCCCTTCCGGCGTGGAGGAAGCTTCCATGCGGACCTTGGCCGCTGCCTCATCGATCACGTCGATCGCCTTATCCGGCAGGAACCGGTCCGTGATATAGCGGTTCGACAGCTCCACCGCGCTCCGGATCGCTTCATCGGTGATCTTCGCTTTGTGGAACGCTTCATAACGGTCGCGGAGACCTTCCAGGATTTCCACGGCTTCCTTCGGCGTCGGTTCGCCCACTTTCACCGGCTGGAACCGGCGCTCCAGCGCGGCATCTTTCTCGATGTATTTCTTGTACTCCTTGAGCGTCGTAGCGCCGATGCACCGCAGTTCGCCTCTTGCCAGAGCCGGCTTCATGATGTTCGCCGCATCCATGGAGCCTTCCGACGCGCCCGCGCCGACAAGGGTGTGGATCTCATCGACGAAGAGAATCCAGTCCGGATGTTTCTTCACCTCATCGATGACCTTCTTCAGCCGTTCCTCGAACTGCCCGCGGTACTGCGTCCCCGCCACTACGGACGACATATTGAGCGAAATCACATGGCAGTTTTTCAGAATCTCCGGCACGTCGTTGTCCACGATGCGCTGCGCCAGCCCTTCCGCGATGGCCGTCTTGCCCACGCCCGGTTCGCCGATCAGCACCGGATTGTTTTTGCTCCGGCGGGACAGGATCTGGATCACGCGGCTGATTTCTTCCTTTCTGCCGATGACCGGATCGATCTTGCCCTGCTTGGCCTTTTCATTGAGATCGACCGCAAAATCCGAGAGGTCGCCCAGCGCTTCATCCTTGCCGCCCTTGCTGCCGTCCTCGGAAAGCACGTCCTCAAAGGCCTTCTGCAGTTTGTCCTGCGTGATTCCCAGATGCTGCAGGATCTGCACCGCCAGGCCGCCGCTTTCCCGGAGGAGCGCCAGCAGTACATGTTCCGTGCCGACGTAATTGTTGCCCAGCTCATTGGCTTCTTCCACCGCCAGCTCCATGATGCGTTTGGCCCGCGGAGATACATACACATTCTGCCGGCTGAAAAAGCTCCGCTGATACATGCCTTCGAGAAGAGGCTCCACGGCTTCCACCGTGACGCCGAGCGAATTCAGGATCTTGCCGCCGGCGCTGTCCTTTTCATGGGCGACGCCGAGGAGCAGATGTTCCGTATCGACGGCTTCACTGCCAAGCTTCACCGCTTCTTCCGCCGCAAATTTGAACGCGCGTTTCACGCCGTCCGTATACCGATTTTCCATATGCAATCCCTCCTTTACAGGGAACCCTTTCTATTCTGCATTGATCTGTATCCCTCAGAATCCCGCTTCCGTCACGAGGCTCCTCAGAAGAACGGCCCGCCAGAGATCGACTTCGTCCCCTTCCAGCCCTTCTTTATGCGTCGCTTCCCGGACATACGCCGGCGAAGCCGTGAGGAGCAGCTTCCGGAAAAGAAGCGGATCCTTCATCGGAAAAAGTTTTTCTCCCCCGCCGATCTGCAGGAATCCGGCACAGGCCGCCGTTTCCTTCCGCCCGATCAGCCGGGCATATTTCAATGTGCCGAGCGCACGCCAGATGGAATCCCGAATCTTCATCTCTCCATCGCGGAACACGTTCTTCCACGCGAGCGCCTCCGCATCCGCGATATCCTTCAGCAGCCGGTCCATGCGCTCACAGAGCGTTTTTTCCGACACGCCCAGCGTTACCGTATTCGTCAGTTCGCAGTACGGCATCTCATCATCGATCTCTTCATAGAGGCTCCGCAGGGAGAATCCCAACCGCGCCGCGTTGTCGGCGATCCGTGAGAGCGCGCCGCTCCGCACGAGCCCCGGAAGGAAGAGCGCTGCCGACAAGCGAAGCGCCGTCCCCGTCCGATAGGGCGAAGCGGTGAGATACCCGAACTCCTTGTCATAGGCATAGGCAAGCGTCCTGCCCAGCATGTTTTCGAGATATGCGGCTTTCCGCCACAGGCACCCCGCATCCCGGCTGCCGCTCATGCACTGGATGCGGAGATGATCGAATCCGTTCACCAGCAGAGACAATTCTTCTTTCTCATCAACGAACAGCATCATCTGGTCATGATAATCAGAGAAATGCGCAGGCAGAAGACGTCTGGCTTCCAGCAGTTCCCGTTCATTCCGGGAAAATCCGGAGACGGCGAAGCCGGAAAGCGGATCGTTGCCGTCTGCATTCCAGCGTTCCACCGCGGCCTTCACCTTCTGCAGGGCTTCGCTGCGCCCTTTGGCATCCGCCGCACGCGGGAAATGCATCCCTGCCAGATTGCGCGACAGCTGCAGGCGGAGCCAGAGCAGGCATCCGGACGGTCCGGCGGTCCACGCCGGCGCGGAGCGTTCCAGCAGTTCAGTTGCTGTCATGGCTTTCTCCTTTCTCTTCCAGCTGCTTGATGGCGTCGCGGACACGGGCCGCTTCTTCATAATTTTCTTCCGCCACCAGCGCCGCGAGTTTTTCTTTCAGCGATTTCACTTCCGGCGATTCCTCAGCCGGCTCCTTCTCTGCCGGCGTATTCGGCGTCTTTCCGATATGCTTCACGCCTTCCTGGGCTTTCCGGAAAAACGGCCGCAGATTGTCGCGGAACGTTTCATAGCAGTCCGGACAGCCCAGCGCGCCTTCTTTCCGGAACGTATCGAGCGTCGTCCCGCAGGACCGGCAGGCCATATCTCTCAGCCGGCTCACGGGATCGCTCCACAGGTCGCGGAAAAGCGAATCATCAAACATGGAATGCATGAAAGAATCCATGCCTCCCAGCGCTCTTCCGCTCATGATGCCGCTTCCAGCTGCGCACTCCGGGCAGAGATGCTCTTCCGTGCGGCGGCCGTTGACGATCTGCGTATAGTGCACCGTAGCTTCTCTTTTATGGCAACGATCGCAAAGCATTTATTTTCCCTCCCTTATGATCCGGCTGATCCGGTGCGCCGCATCTTTTGCGGCAGTTTCCCGGCGCTCCTCCGGACAATGTTCCATGAACATATCGATCAATTCCCGCATCATCAGGAATTCCCTCATGGTGATGGCTCCCGATGATACGAGCACGTGAAAATACTTATCCAGACGGCGTCCAGCCTCTGTCCTTCCCGGCGGGGCTTCGGCCGCCTGCGTCTCCGCCTTCGCCGGCGGGTCCGTATTCTGTACGGAGATCCGGATGAATCCGCCGCTTCCCCGCCGCGATTCCACGCGGAACCGATGATCCGGGCTGAAGCGGGTATTGATCACATACGTGACCTGCGAGGGCGCACAATTCAGGAGCTCGGCCACCTCTTTCCGTTTCAGGATGATGACAGGCGTCGCCTGCTTGCTCAGCTGATTCAGGATGAATCGCTCGATCCTGTCAGACAGAATACTGCTCACCATATGTATCACTACCTTACCGGCGCATCCGGCGCCTTTCCAAAATCAATCCTTTTCTGCAATGCTTTCCTCATTGCATTTGTAGTATAACGTCAAATAGTCAAATAGTCAATAGAAAAATCAAAAAATCAACTTTATTTTGTCTTTTCAGATCCACGCCTTTCCCGCAGAGATGTGTTGCTTCCCGAAGCGGAAAATCTCCTGCGTTTTCCCTGTTTCTGCGCACACAAAAACAGCAGCCGATATTGGCTGCCGTTTCAAAACGTTTCCTGTCCGCCGGCTGCTTCGTCCAGCACCGCCCGGACCGCCGTCTGGGAAAATCCCCGTCTCAGGAGAAATCCCGCCGCACGGCGGTAATCCTCCAGAAGTCCCGGAACAGTCCGCAGGCGGATGCGCAGGGCCTCCGCCGCTTTCCCCCGCTCCTCCTCCTCGGTCAGATGCCTGTCGATGGTCAGACCGCGGGCATGGAGCTTCCCCTGAATGTACCGGTCCCCATACAGCAGGCTGCTCTGATAGCGGAAAAAGATTTCTTCGGCCAGCGCCTCATCATCCAGATACTGATACCGATACAGGAGGGAGACGGTCTTCTCGATGTCTTCCTCTTCGTAGCCTTTGCGTTTCAGCTTGGTGCGAATCTCCCATTCGCTCTGTGCCCGGTATCTGATCAGATGAAGCGCCGATTCCCAGGCGGTCCGATTACTTTTCTTCATCGGACGCGGCGATCACGCCGTCCTCGAAGACTTCCGGCTCCGCCACCAGCGTATCGCGGATGATCTTGTCGATCTCTGCCGCCACGTCCGGATGATCGCGCAGGTACTTCTTCGCATTTTCACGCCCCTGGGAAATGCGCTCCCCTTTATAAGAATACCAGGCACCGCTCTTCTGGAGGATATCCATATTGGTCGCCATGTCGATCAGCGTGCCTTCCTTGGAAATGCCTTCCCCGTACATGATATCGAAATCGGCGACCTTGAACGGCGGCGCCACTTTGTTTTTCACTACTTTTGCCCGCGTGCGGTTCCCGATGATCTCCGTGCCGTTCTTGATGGCTTCCGCCCGGCGGACCTCGATGCGGATCGTAGAGTAGAATTTCAGCGCCCGGCCGCCGGTGGTCGTCTCCGGATTTCCGAACATGATCCCTACTTTTTCACGGAGCTGGTTGATGAAAATGACGATGGTGCCGGACTTGCTGATGACACCGGTCAGCTTCCGCAGCGCCTTGCTCATGAGCCGCGCCTGAAGCCCCACGGACTGGTCGCCGATATCGCCTTCGATTTCCTGTTTCGGCACGAGCGCCGCCACCGAGTCGATGACCACAATATCCACCGCGCCGCTCCGCACGAGAGATTCGCAGATGCTGAGCGCCTGCTCGCCGCAGTCCGGCTGGGAAATCAGCAGGTCGTGCGTATCGACGCCCAGGTGATGCGCATAGATCGGGTCCAGCGCGTGTTCCGCATCGATGAAGGCGGCGACTCCGCCCAGCTTCTGCGCCTCTGCGATGGCGTGCAGCGCCAGCGTCGTCTTGCCGGACGACTCCGGCCCGTAGATTTCGATGACGCGGCCTCTCGGATATCCGCCGATCCCGACCGCCACATCGAGCGCCAGAGACCCCGTGGGGATGACTTCCAGATTCATCTTGGCGCCCATGTCGCCCAGACGCATGATCGCACCGGAGCCGAATTCCTTTTCGATCTGGTGCATGGCGCTGTCCAGCGCCCGTTTCTTTTCCGCATTCAGTTTTTCCAGATTTGCCTGATTGCCTGCCATCACTGTGCCTCCTTACCCCACGGTCCCGTGGCTCCTGTGTTTCCTGATATATTCCGCCGCATAAAACAGCGCTTTTTCCGCCGCGCCATAGCGCACGCTCTTCCGGGAGCCGAGAAACTGCTCCCGGTGGACTTCCGTTCCGTCCGGACCGGCCACGCCGATGTAGACCAGGCCTTCCGGTTCGCCCCGCTCTCCGCGTCCTGGTCCGGCATAGCCGGTCGTCGATACGGCGAGATCCGCTTCATACAGCCGGCGGCTGCCTTCCGCCATTTCCCGGGCCGTTTCGGCGCTCACCGCGGTATGCTCGGCCAGCGTTTCCGGCGATACATGGAGTACGCGCTCTTTCGCACTGTTCCAGTACGTCACGGCGCTCCCCTTAAAATAGTCGGAGCTGCCCGGCAGATCCGTCATCAGCTTGCCGATGAGCCCGCCTGTACAGGATTCCGCCGCGCTCAGGGTGAGATGATGCTGCCGAAGCAATGTGATCAGATCCCGCCGCGCATCTCCTTCCAGATTATACTGCACGGCCGGGATCCGTTCCATGATCGTTTCCGCAACGGGCCGGATCGCCGCCATGGCTGATTCTTCATCGGCACCCCGGGCGGTCAGCCGGACTGCGATATACCCGGGCCGCGCATACAGCGCGATCGTCGGATTGGACTGCCCCGCGACCAAATCCATGATTTTCCGCTCTACGTCCGCCTCGGCCGCCCCTTCGACAGACAGCACCAGAGAGCGGATGATTCCCTGCGGTCCGAAATGCGCGGTCAGCCACGGCATCATATGATGCTCCGCCATCTGCTTCATCTCAAAGGGCGGACCGGGCAGATGGATCAGCACCTTGCCGCCTTTCCGGACCGCACAGCCGCTCGCTGTACCGGCTTCGTTCGGCAGCAGCTCCGCCCCTTCTGCAAACCAGGCCTGCCGCTCCTGTGTCGGAAGGTACTGCCGGCCCCGCGCCTCGTAATACCGGCGCAGGCGGTTCGACTCTTCCGGAAAGAGCACAAAGGATTGCCCCAGAGCCTCGGCTCCGGCCCGTTTCGTGATATCTCCCTGCGTGGAACCGAGTCCGCCGGAAGTGATCACCAGATCCGCCCGCCGGAGCGCTTCCCGGAAAACGGAACGCATCCGTTCCGGATTGTCTCCGACCGTGGTCATATACGCCACCGTATAGCCGTGCTCATTCAGGAAAGAAGCCAGCCACTGGCTGTTCTCATTGGCGATTTCTCCCAGCAGCAGTTCCGTTCCGGTGGTAATGATTTCCGTAATCAATGTTCTTCCCTCAGTCGATGCGTTCTGCGATCAGATCATAGGCATATCCGTCGGTGATCCGCACCTTGATGAAATCGCCCGGCCGGGCGTCGCCGGGATGATCGACATACACATTGCCGTCCACTTCCGGCGCCTGGAAAACGGTCCGTCCCCGGGCCTGCCGGTGGCCGTCCTCGGTCTCGATCAGTTCTTCCACGAGCGCTTCCGTCTCTCTCCCGACCGCATTCCGGTCATTCTCCTCGGAAATGGCCGCCTGCGCCGCCATCAGACGATGATACCGCTCTTCCTTCACCTCTTCCGGAACCTGATCCTCCATACGGGCGGCCGGTGTCCCATCCTGCGGCGAAAACATGAACGCCCCCATATCGTCGAATTTCACTTCCTGCACGAACTGCAGCAGTTCTTCGAAGTCTTCGTCCGTCTCGCCCGGGAACCCCACCATGAGCGTGGTCCGCACCGTCATGGGCACGCGGGCCGCACGAATCTTCCGAAGCAGCGCCCGGATGCTTTCCGACGAATCCCGGCGGTTCATCCGGCGCAAGACGGAATCACTGATATGCTGGAGCGGGATATCCACATATTTGCAGATCTTCGGCTCGGAGACGATGAGTTCCAGCAGTTCGTCCGTGAAATATGTGGGATACAGGTAAAACAGCCGGATCCAGTGCACGCCTTCGATCTTCACCAGTTCCCTGAGAAGCGCGGCGAGCGTCGTCCCGTCCCGCAGATCCCGGCCGTAGCACGACAGATCCTGCGCAATCAGATTGATTTCCCGGACACCGCGCGCGGCCAGTTCCTTCACTTCATGAACGACGGAAGCGATGGGCCGGCTCCGCATGCGGCCCCGCACATAGGGGATGTAGCAGAACGTGCAGCCATTGCTGCATCCTTCTGCGATTTTCACATACGCCATGTACGCCGGCGTCGTGAGCTGTCTGGGGATCAGTTCCTCATGCTCGCAGGGAACCGTATCGAAGAAAAGGACTTTCTCCTTCTCTGCATAAAACCGGTTCACCGCTTCCAGGATGCGCTGCCAGGAATTCGTCCCGAGCAGGATATCGAGCTCCGGGATCTCCCCGGCCAGTTCCGCCTGGAATTCCTGCGTGAGGCACCCCGCCGCCACGAAGCATTCGCAGGACCCCTTCTTTTTATATTCCGCCGCTTCCAGCAGCGTCTGCACCGACTCGTCTTTTGCCGCGTCGATGAATGTACACGTATTGATGATGATGATCTGCGCTTCTTCCAGATCCTCTGTCAGCGCATACCCCGCCTCTTCCAGCAGTCCCAGCATCTTTTCCGTGTCCACCAGATTTTTAGAGCAGCCGAGGCTGATAAAGCCGATTTTTTTCTTCATGGTGTCAATCCTTCCCAAAGCGAATCTCCTGAAGCCACTGATCGAGCAGTTCCTTCTTTCCCTCTTCCGTATATTGTTTGTTCAGCGGCCAGAATTCGATCTTCTGCCTGGCATCGTCTTCCTTCCGGCGGCTGTCATTAACATACAGGAAATAATAGCCGTGCTCCCGGAGCAGAGCTCCCCGCTCCTCCGAGTCGAGGAGCCAGTCCATGAATGACGCGGCCGCTTCCGCATGCGTACCGCCGCGGGCCACTGCCGCGCCGTAGAGATAATAGAAGGTCCCATCTTCCGGATAGATGATGCGGACAGGCATGCCTTCCTGCCGGACCTTTTCCGCTTCATCCAGCCCGGAGATCCCGATGTCGCACTTGTCCATCGCCGCCATGTGCGCCGGCGTGGACAGGTATTTGCCATACTGCACGATATGGCCGGCCGCCTCGTGCAGGCGGGCAAAGGTCCCTTCCCGGCCGAAGTGCTCCACCAGAGACATCAGACTGTCTTCCGAATACTCCGCCGCGATGAAATCTGTCATGATGAGCCGCACGCTCTGCCGGCTGAACACCTCGTCCCAGGTATAGAAAAACGCCGGATGGGTCGCCGCAAAATCCACATTGACAGCAAAGACAGCCGGATTGATCCAGATCCCGGTCCAGAATCCGTCCGCGTCTTTCCGTGCATTCAGCACTGTATCCGTCTGCTCGGAGACATGCACCGCCAGATGGCCAGCCGCTTTCAGTGCTTCCAGCGCCCGCTGGGAAGCGAGGTAAAGATCCGGCTTCCTGCCCGCTTCGGCCGCCTGCACCATCTGGGCGCCGGTCATCTCCTGCACGGCAAGGCGCATGCCATGGATCTCCGCAAACGGCTCGTCAAAGATCTGCACCGCGCCCTGCGGCAGATCCGTATAAATCTGGATCGCCTCCATCGGTTCCTGTATGTCCCGGTGAAGCCGTTCCTGCTGCTCCCCATACCGGAGCAGGAAGAAAAAAACAGCTGCCGCGGCGGCCAGAAAAGCCAGCACCGCACCGCATCTTCGCATAGAGTCTCTCCCGTTTTACAAATACAGCAGCCAGATCCAGAACAGCGCCACCAGAACGGCCCCGGCCAGAAGGATAGCCCATTCGATCCGGGTGAACGGCCGTCTGCCGGACTGCCGGCGGCCCCGGCCGGCCACCCGGATCTCGGCCGGCTTTTTTTTCTTTTTTCCTGCGGCCGTTTTTTCCTTCTCCGCCACCGCCGCGCCTGCAGAGACATTCATCTCCCGGTTGAACCGCTGCACCATCTCATCTCCGGACAGCCCCACGGCCTGCGCGTAATTCCGGATGAATCCCTTCACATAGACCATGTCGCCCACGGCCTGATAGTCGCCGTTTTCAATGGCTTCCAGGTAGGTCCTCCGGATATAGGTTTTCCGGCAGACCGCATCGATATCCATCTGGTTCTGCTCCCGCTGCGCTTTCAGCAGAGCGCCCACTGATTCCTGTCCCATATGTCACCGTATTCCTTACGACTGTGTATCTTCCCGGAAAAATCGTTCTTCCGCTTCTTCCCGCGTCATCCGGATCTCCCTGGGCTTGGCGCCTTCCGCCGGGCCTACGATGCCCATGCGTTCCAGCGTGTCCATGAGCCGGCCCGCCCGGGTGTATCCGATGCGGAACCGCCGCTGCAACATGGAGACCGACGCTTTTTTCGTGTCCAGAATCCATTCCGCCGCCTCCCGGAGCAGCTCGTCTTCCTGCTCCGCCTCCTGTATTTTATCGTTCTTTTCCGGCAGGTCCAGATTGATTTCCTCATACTGGACCTCATCAGGACCCGCTTCGTTTTTGATATAGGTCGTGACCGCTTCCACTTCCTCGTCGGAAATGAATGCGCCCTGCACGCGGATCGGATTGGCCGCGCCGATGGGATTGAAGAGCATGTCTCCCTTCCCGATCAGCTTCTCCGCCCCGGCCATATCGAGAATGGTCCGGGAGTCCACCTGCGACGAGACGGCAAAGGAGATGCGGCTCGGGATATTCGCCTTGATGACGCCGGTGATAACGTCCACGGAAGGCCGCTGCGTCGCCAGTACCAGATGGATGCCCGCCGCACGGGCTTTCTGCGCTAGCCGGCAGATCGCGTCTTCCACGCTGTCCGGCGCCGCCATCATGAGATCGGCCAGTTCGTCGATGATGATGACGATGAACGGCATCGGCTGATCGCCATGCACCTTATTATACCCGCCGATATCCCTCACGTGGGCATAGGAAAACTGCTGATACCGGGATTCCATTTCCCGTACGGCCCACTGTAGCGCGCCGGCTGCCTTCTTGGCTTCCGTCACTACAGGGATGCGCAGATGCGGGATGCCGTTGTACACGGACAGCTCCACCACTTTCGGATCGATGAGGATGAGCTTCACTTCGTCCGGCTGCTCATGGAACAGAATGCTCATGATGATCGTATTGATGCACACGCTCTTCCCGCTGCCTGTCGAACCGGCGATGAGAAGATGCGGCATCTTTGTGAGATCGGTGATGATGGGCTTCCCTGTGATGTCTTTCCCCAGCGCCACAGGGACGCCGCCTTTCTTATTCCGGAATCCGCTGTATTCCAGCACATCCCGCAGCGCCACTTCAGACGTCCGGGCGTTCGGCACTTCGATGCCGACCGCCGATTTCCCGGGAATGGGCGCTTCGATGCGGATATGGGTCGCCGCCAGCTGCAGCGCGATATCGTCCTGCAGATTGGTGATGCGGCTCACTTTTACGCCGGGCGCCGGCTCCAGTTCATACCGGGTCACGGTGGGGCCGACGCTGACGTCGGTGATCCGCACATTGACGCCGAAGCTCCGCAGCGTCGACTCCAGGATATGCACATTATTTTTAGCTTCTTCCGTCACAGAACCGGCCGCCGCCTGCCCCTCATGGAGCAGAGACAGCGGCGGGAACCGGTAGAACGGCGCTTCTTTTTCCTGCGACCTCCCGTCTGCCGGCGGAACGGCCGGCTCTTCTGCTTCCTGCGCCTCCGCTGGGGCCGCCCCGCCGCCTTCTTCCGCTGTCACGGCGTCCGGCTCTTCTGGCGCTGGTTCTTCTTCCGGCACATCATCAGGGACCGCCGGTTCCGGCAACTCCTGTTTTTCCTTTTTCTGAAACAGGAACCCGCGGGGCGGTTCGACTTCTTCCGCGCTGTCCGCAGCTTCTTCCTGCTCCTGCCGTTTCCGCGCTTCCCAGGCCGCTTTCTTTTCCTGCAGCGCGGAATGGACATGCTTCATGCGGGTCTCCGTCTTCTCTCCGATGGCCTGCACGCCGTTCGTGAGCGACCAGTGCGTCATCAGGAGGACGCCGGATACCGTCAGGGCCAGCAGCACGATCGTCGTCCCGATCCCGCCGCCGAACAGGACGTGAAGGCCCCATGTCAGCGCGCCGCCGATGACGCCGCCATACTGAAATACCGCGTCCACATCCAGTTCCTTCCCCGGCAGGGCATAAAAATGATGGACCCAGCAGAGCGCCAGCACATAGAGCACGCCCCACAGGACGCCCCGTCTGGTCACGGAAAATCCGCTGCCCCGGTAGATATACCGGCCGCCCATCCAGATCAGGAACAGGCTGGGTACCAGCGCCGTCATGCCGAAAAGGAAATGGAGCATATCCCGCATGTATTCGCCGAAAAGCCCCGCATCTTTCCCGGCCAGGCTGACGCAGAGGAACACGCCGAGCAGGAAGAAAACGATGCCCGTGATCTCATATTTGTGACTGGAGCTGTTTCTTCTCTTTCTCCCTCTCGGGCTTTTTCTGCTTTTCACTCTCTATCCTCCTCATCGCGGTGCCGCCGGATCTTCCACTGCCGGCTGAGTTCTTTTTCTTTTCCGTTTTCCACCGGCTTATAATACACGGCGTCTTTCAGTTCGTCCGGCAGATACTGCTGCTCCACCCAGCCCCCGTAATCGTGGGGATATTTGTAGCCGATTCCCTGCCCCAGCTTCGCCGCGCCGCTGTAATGCGCGTCTTTCAGGTACTGCGGGATAGACCAGCTGTTCCGGCGGCACACTTCGGCCGACGCCGCATCGATGCCGTTGATGGCGCTGTTGCTCTTCGGCGCCAGGCAGACATAGACGACCGCCTCCGCCAGCGGGATGCGTCCTTCCGGAAACCCCACCATTTCCGCCGCCTGCGCCGCGGCCACCGCCACCTGCAGGGCCTGCGGATCGGCGAGTCCCACGTCTTCCGCCGCGCAGATCATGATGCGCCGGGAAATGAAGGACGGCTTCTCGCCTCCGGCAATCATTCGCGCCATATAGTGAAGCGCCGCATCAGGATCGCTGCCGCGCATGCTTTTAATGAATGCGGAAACAATATCATAATGATAATCGCCGCTTTTATCATACAATGACAGATGTTCCCCTGCAACCCGGCGGAGCGCCTCTTCCGTGATCGTTCCGCCCATGGGCACCATCGCGGCGGTCTGCTCCAGCAGATTCAGCGCCATCCGGGCATCGCCGCCGGCAAACTGCCCAATCTCCGCGAGCACCCTATCGTCTGCCCGGCATCCGTATTGCCCCAGTCCGCGCTCCCGGTCGGTCAGCGCCCGCTTCAGGATGGCGACGAGCGCCGTTTCATCTAGAGGCGCCAGCCGGATCAGCCGGAGACGGGAAAGGAGCGGCCCGTTGATCTCAAAATAAGGATTCTCCGTTGTCGCGCCAATCAGCACGAACGTCCCGTCCTCCACATAGGGAAGCAGCACATCCTGCTGCCCTTTGTTGAAGCGGTGGATTTCATCGATGAACACAATGGTGCGCCGCCCGTAATAATTCATTTCTTCCTTTGCCTTTTCGACGACGTCCCGTACTTCCTTGATGCCGCCTGCCGTGGCGTTCATCTTGATGAAGCGGCTTTTCGTCATCTGGGCGACGACGGAAGCGATGGTGGTCTTTCCGCATCCGGGCGGACCGAAGAGGAGCAGAGACGGCAGCGTATCCCGCTCGATCATCTGATAGAGGAACGTCCCCTTCCCTACGGCGGCTTCCTGCCCGCAGATCTCGGACAGATTCCGCGGACGCATGCGGTCGGCGAGCGGTGCGAACTGTCTCCGCTCCGCCTGCGGCGCATCAAATAATGAGTCCATCCTGTCTCCCTCCGTTCCCTGTGTTCTATCTCTGCGCAGTCTGTGAATATTTGTTCCCTATATTATACCCGTTTCCCGGCCGCAGGGCAAAAAGAAGCCGCTCACAGTTTCCCGGAGCGGCTGTTTTTTCATCCCCCACCATGTCGTAATTGCTTTATTTTGAGTCTGCATTTCTGCAGGTGGGTGTCCTCATGAAAAGGTCTGTCGGTCCCCGAAAGGCATAGACGTCGCTTTTCAGCTTAAACTCCCTATGTAAAGGTGTTGGTTCAAAATAGGTAAGCTGTACGTGCACAGCAGGGTGTTTTCTTTGGCTACAGTGTAACAGATATTCTGTATTTTTACAAGCTTACGAAACCTTTACGCATCCGCCGGGCCGTCCGCGCCGCAGATGAGATGCACCAGCGTCTCCGCGCATTTCTCCAGCGACTGGAGCGGCAGATATTCGAAGCGCCCATGGAAATTGTGCCCGCCGGTGAAAAGGTTTGGACACGGCAGACCCCGGGCGGACAGGCTGGCCCCGTCCGTGCCGCCGCGCACCGCGGTGATCTTCGGCGTGACGCCGGCTCGCCGCATGGCCGCTTCCGCCCGCTCCACGATGGAGAAGTGCGGCAGGATGTACTTCTTCATATTTCTGTAGGAATCCTTCAGCGTGAGTTCCACGGTTCCCGCGCCGCAGTGGACGTTCATGAAATCCGTCAGCAAGCGGAGCACCTCCTTCCGATGCGCCAGCAGGTTCTCATCGTGGTCGCGCAGGATGAGCGAGACCTCTGCCTGCTCCACCGTCCCGCGGATGGACAGGACATGATAAAAGCCCTCCCGGCCTTCCGTATACTCCGGACGCTCTCCTGCGGGGATCGCATTCAGCCATTCCGCCGCCAGCGTGACTGCGTTCCTCATCTTGTGCTTGGCATCGCCCGGATGCACGGAGATCCCGTGGAAGACGGCCCGGGCCCCGCAGGCGTTGAACGTCTCGTAGCTCAGTTCGCCCAGCTCCCCGCCGTCCACCGTGTAGGCGTAGGCCGCGCCGAAATCGTCCAGCGGGAAGTGTTCCGTGCCCCGGCCAATCTCTTCATCCGGCGTGAAGGCCACGCGCACTTCCCCATGGCGCATCTCCGGGTGGCGGAGGAGATACTCGCAGGCGGAAACGATGGCGCAGATCCCCGCCTTGTCGTCCGCGCCGAGCAGCGTCATCCCGTCGGATGTGATGATATCCTGCCCTTTATAGTGCAAGAGCTCCGGAAAATCTGCCGGATCGAGCACGGCGTCTCCGCTCAGCCGGATCGGGCCGCCGTCATACCGCTCATGGAGCTGGACCTGCACCTGCCGCCCGCTGGCTTCAGGGCTGGTATCCATATGGGCAATGAGACCGAAGACCGGCCCGCTGCCTCCGTTGGCCGGAAGCGTCGCAAGCACATATCCGTATTTCGTGAGCGCCACATCCCGCATGCCGATGCGCTTCAGCTCCTCGAAAAGATACGTGGCCAGATCCCATTCGCAGGCCGCGCTGGGCGATGCATCCGACAATTCATCAGATGTGGTTTCGATTTCCGCGTAGGCTTTGAACCGGCGGAAAAGCAAAGATGGATCAAACATGATGTTCTCCTGTATATCCCTGCAAAAAATCCTCCACTACGAAGCGTAATGGAGGATTTACAAATCAGATCAGACGAGCAGATCTTTTTCTTTTTTGATATCGACTTTGATGTGCAGTTCTTTCAGCTGCTTGTCCGTGACGACATTCGGCGCCTGCGTCATCTGATCGATGGCGCTCTGCGTCTTCGGGAAGGCGATCACGTCGCGGATGGTCTTGCAGTGAAGCATGAGCATGACGAGACGGTCGAGGCCGAGCGCGATGCCCGCATGCGGCGGCGCGCCGTATTTGAAGGCGTCCAGCAGGAATCCGAATTTTTCCTGCGCGTCTTCTTCGCTGATGCCGATTGCCTGGAAGACCTTTTCCTGCAGTTCTTCTTGATAGATGCGGAGGCTGCCGCCGCCCGCTTCCACGCCGTTCAGCACCATATCGTATGCCTTGGCATAGACTTTTTCCGGATTCGTGAGCAGGTACTGCACGTCTTCGTCGCGGGGCGCCGTGAAGGGATGATGTTCCGCCACATAGCGCTTCTCTTCTTCGCTGTATTCGAACATCGGGAAATCCGTGACCCAGCGGAAGCAGAAGGCGTTCGGATCAATGAGATTCATGCGGCGGCCCATTTCGAGACGGAGTTCGCCCAGCGCCTGCGCGACGACTTTGGGCTTGTCGGCGATGATGAGGATGAGGTCCCCTTCTTCCGCTTCGCAGACTCTGCCGATCTCGCGGATCTTTTCTTCCCCGAGGAATTTCGTGATCTGGCATTTCAGTCCGCCGTCTTTCAGGAAGCCGATCCAGGCCATGCCCTTCGCGCCGTAATGGCCGCAGTAATCGACGAGACCGTCCAGTTCGCGCCGCGGGATGTCTGCGTCGCCTTTGACGTTGATGGCCTTTACGACGCCGCCGTTGTCGAGCACGCTGCGGAATACCCGGAAGTCGCAGTCGCGGAGCAGATCGGAAATATCATAGAAATGCATATCAAAGCGGAGATCCGGCTTGTCGGACCCGTACAGATTCATGGCGTCATCCCATTTGATGCGTTCGAACGGGATCGGGATATCCACATTCAGCACGTCTTTGAAGACTTTCTGCATCATGTGTTCCATCAGGTCGAGGATGTAGTCCTGATCTACGAAGGAAAGCTCCATGTCCAGCTGGGTGAATTCCGGCTGGCGGTCTGCGCGCAGGTCTTCGTCGCGGAAGCAGCGGGCCACCTGGAAATACCGTTCAAAACCGGAGACCATGAGAAGCTGCTTGAACAGCTGCGGAGACTGCGGCAGCGCATAGAACTTGCCCGGGTTCACGCGGCTCGGCACCAGATAGTCGCGGGCGCCTTCCGGCGTGCTCTTCGTGAGCATCGGCGTCTCGATCTCGAGGAAGCCGTGGTCGTCGAGGAACGAGCGCATCGCATGGGTGATCTTGTGACGCAGGATCAGATGCTTCTGCATTTCCGGACGGCGCAGATCGATATAGCGGTATCTCAGGCGGACGTTCTCGTCCACGTCGATGCCGTCTTCTACATAGAATGGCGGCGTCTTCGCCTTGTTCAGAATGCGGAGTTCCGTGACGACCACTTCCACGCGGCCGGTCGCCATCTTCGGATTGATCGTATCTTCGCTTCTGTCCCGCACCGTGCCGCGCACGGCGAGGACGTATTCATTTCTGACGGCTTCCGCCTTGTGGAATGCTTCCAGCCCGTACTGCGGAGAAAGGACGAGCTGTACGATGCCGGAACGGTCGCGGAGGTCGATGAAGATCAGACCGCCGTGGTCTCTGCGCCGCTGCACCCAGCCGGCCAGCGTGAGTTCCTTCCCGTTATCGCTTTCTCTGACGGTCCCGCATCCGCAGGATCGATACATCCCTGCCATTGTTTCCATATTTGAGCACCTCTTCAATTCATGATGTGTATCCGCTTCCCGGAAGAAGCCCTGCGGCCCGGCCATCCGCCGGCAGTCCGCATCCATTTCGATACCTGTTTATTTTACTCCAGATTCCTTATCTGCGATATACTTCGGCACGTTTTCAAAGGGAATATTTTCCTGTGTGCCGTCCGCCATGGATTTCACGGCGGCCTCGCCGGCGGCCAGCTCATTTTCGCCGATAATCACGGCGTAGTCCGCACCGCTCTTTCCGGCCTGCTTCATCTGTCCCTTGAGACTGCGGCCCTGCAGGTCCATGTCGGCCCGCACGCCGTCCGCGCGGAGCTGCTGCTGGATGCGGATGCCTTCAGCCACCGCGTCCTCTCCCATTGCCGCGATGTACACGTGGCGCGGCCGGACCGGGTCGGGGATGAGCCCCTGCATTTCCAGAGCCAGGAGCAGCCGTTCCAGCCCGACGGCAAAGCCCACGCTCGGCGTATGCGGCCCGCCGATCTCCTCGACCAGCCCGTCGTAGCGCCCGCCGCCGCAGATGGCGCTCTGCGCGCCCAGCGGCGTGTACTGGATCTCGAACGCCGTATTCGTATAATAGTCCAGTCCGCGCACGAGACGGGGATCCAGTTCGAAGGGAATGCCCAGCGCCGTCAGGTATTTCTGCAGCGCCTCAAATTTGGCCTGACACTCTTCGCAGAGATAGTCCGTGATCTTCGGCGCATCGACGGAAGCTGCGCGGCACCCGTCTTCCTTGCAGTCCAGCACGCGGAGCGGGTTCTTTTCCAGCCGTTCCCGGCAGAGATCGCACAGCTTATCTTCCCGTTCATGGAAATACTCGATCAGCTTCTGCCGGTACACCGGGCGGCATTTGCCGCAGCCGATGGAATTGACGTGGAGCACCAGATCCTTCAGTCCCAGTTCCCGGAAGAGCGTATAGGCGAGCGCGATCACTTCCGCATCTGCCGCCGGGGAATCCGCGCCGAGCACTTCCACCCCGAACTGATGGAACTCCCGGTAGCGGCCTGCCTGCGGCCGGTCATAGCGGAACATGGACCCGATGTAGAACAGCTTGTGCACCTGCTGATCGCCGTACAGTTTATGTTCCAGATACGCCCGCACCGCGGACGCCGTATTTTCCGGCCGTAGCGTGATGCTCCGCCCGCCGCGGTCGGTAAACGTATACATCTCCTTCGTCACGACATCCGTCGTATCGCCGATTCCCCGCTGAAACAGCTCCGTCGCCTCGAACATGGGGGTGCGGATCTCTCCGTACCCGTAACAGCTGCACAGACGGCGGATGGCGCTTTCCATATAATCCCATTTATACGCGTCTTCCGGAAGGATATCCTGCGTACCTCGTAAAGCCTGCATTCCTTGCCACCTTCTTCATGATACGGACGCTGTCCCGGCGCTGTCCGCCGGGCCGTCCCACAATTGATCCCGCTCATCGCAGAGCTTCTGAAGATCCGCTTCATAGACCGCGGCTGCCCGCGGCATATAGAGCTTCTTCAGACGAAATCCGCCGGGGAGCACCGCCTTCGATGCCGCGCCGGCTCCTGCGCCGATGACATGCTGATGCTCGCCGATCATCTGGATGTTGTACACAGACTCATGGCCTTCGAGCGCATAGCCCACATTGGCAAAATCATCGGTCATGTATTTCTGCCGGTACAGGTAATAGGGCCGGTATCCTTCTGCCAGCAGACGCCTGTGCGCGTCCTGCAGCATGGCCTCCACTTCTGCCTCCGGCGGCAGGGAAAATTCCTTTTCCCGCCGGAAAAAGGGACTCCCCCGCTTGACAGCCAATGTATGAATTGTAACATTTTCCGGCCGCAGTTGGCAAATCACGCGGAGGTTCTCCGCCATGTCCGCCCGCGTCTGCTCCGGCAGCCCGCAGATGAAGTCCATGTTCACCGTGCGGAAGCCCGCCTTCCGCACCTCCCGGAAGGCCCGCAGGATGTCGGCCGCCCCGTGGGTGCGGGAAATCCTGGCCAGGATGCGGTCCTGCATGGTCTGCGGATTGACGGAGATCCGGTCTACGCCATGAGCGCGCAGCACCTCCAGCATGGCCGGATTCACCGTATCGGGCCGGCCGGCTTCCACAGTCCATTCCACCGCCCGCTCCGCCGGCACGTAAGTACGGACGGCGGACAGCACCCGGTCCATCTGCGCCTCTGTCAGAACTGTCGGCGTCCCGCCGCCGAAGTACAGGCTCTCCACGAGGAATCCCTTTCGCCGGATGAGCGCGCCGGCGCGCCGGATGTCCTCACAGAGCGCCGCCGTAAATCCGTCCAGTGCGCTGCCGCGCCGCACCACCGCCGAGGGAAAGGAGCAGTACAGGCAGTGGCTCGGGCAGAACGGGATGTGGACATAAAAGGCGGCGCGCCGGTCCTCGTCCCCCGCTTCTCTTTCCCGCAGCCGCTGCTGCGCCCGGAAGCAGGCCAGAAGAAGCGCCGCCGTCTCCGGCTCTACCTGTTCTTCCTCGAGGAACCGCGCGGCCTGCGCTTCCCCCGCTTCTTCCGCCGACAGGAATGGATACAGTGCCTTCACCGGCCGCATCCCCAGCAGATAGCCCCATCGGCCGAGCGGCTTCCCTGCCGCCTCAGACAGAGCGTCCATCAGAAAATGCGCCGCATCTTTTCGCCCGGGACAGAAAGCCGGTCCGCGGAACCGTTTCTCCCCGCAGAAAAGCGCCGCCTCATATCCGCCGCCCGACTCCCGGACGCGGAAATGCCACAGCGCTCTCTCGTCTTTTTCATGATGGAACCCGAAGTGCAGAAAAGCCTGCGCCGTCATGGACGAAAACGATACAGGCCCGCTGAACCGGTAGCTCAGATCGAATTCTTTTTCTGACATTCTCTGCAGTACCCGTACACTTTCAATTGGGAATCCACGATCTGGAATCCGTCTTCCCTCTCGATCTTGTCCTTCAGCCCGTCCAGAAAGTCGTAGGAAAATTCCACGACTCGGCCGCAGCCGAGGCAGATCAGGTGGTGATGGGAATGTTTCAGGTTCCGGTCGTTCAGTTCATACCGGCTCCGCCCGTCGCCGAAATCCAGTTTCTTCAGGAGCTCCAGCGACGTGAACAGCTCCAGCGACCGGTAGACCGTCGCCAGGCCGATGTCCGGATTCTCGTCTTTCACCATGGCGAAGATGTCTTCCGCGCTCATGTGATTTTCCTTGCTGTCGAGGAAGGCCTGCAGGATGATCTGCCGCTGCCGGGTAAATTTGTATTTCTTTTCCTTGATGCGCTCCCGGAGCGCATTCATGATATCGGACTGTTTCATTCAGATGCTCCTTTGCTCATCCCGCTCTGTACCGGTCATAAAACCACATATGTTTCAGCAGCACCTGCAGCACCGCCAGAAGCGGCACCGCGATCATCATCCCCACAATCCCGTACAGATGACCGCCCACGAGGACGCCGAGTATGATGGCTACCGGATGGACGTTGATGATGCTCCCCATCAGTTTCGGCATGACCAGATGCGAATCGAGCTGCTGCACGATGACATAGAAGAGAATGACTTTCACCATGACCGCCGAGCCCTGCGACAGGCCGAGGAGCACCGGCGGCACGGCGCCAATGATGGGCCCGAGGATGGGAATCATCTCCACGAGGCCTGCCAGCAGGCCGATGACCAGCGGATAGGGAATCCCCAGCGCCATCATGCCCACGAAGACGACCGCCGACATGAGCACGCACAGCGCGAGCTGCCCGCGGATATAGGCGGACAGCACGTAATGGATCTCATGGAAGAGCGTGTGCAGATGGCTGCTGTAGCTCTCCGGGAAAAGGGCGATGAATTTTTCGCAGAAGACGTCCCCTTTTTTGATCATGTAGAACGTGATGATCGGAACGATGATCAGCTCCACCATGGTCCCCGCGAAGGAAAAGACCGCCGACACGCTCACCGAAGCCAGCTGCAGGGTATAGCTTCCTATTTTTTCCAGCGTATTCGCCACGAGCTGCTTCATCTCCGGCGGCATGGCGCTCAGCTGATACTGCACCTCCAGCCGCTGGAGTGTCAGCCGGATATTGTCGATGATGCCCGGCACGCTGGCCGCAAATTCCTTGAATTCCTTGATGAACGGCACCAGCACGTGCGCAGCGATCAGGTAGAGGACGGCCGCAAAAACGATGAAGGACAGCGCGATCCACAAGTCATAAGGGATGCACGACGCGCCGGTCCGCGCCGCCATGCGGCGGAACCAGTCGGCCATCGGCTTCAGCAGGATCGCCAGGATGAGCGACAGGCCGAAAGGAAACAGGATGGCCGGCACCAGAAAGACGATCACCCCGAGGAACAGGACCGAAGCGATCCGCAGCCAGAACTGCGCCCCTTTCTTCATGGTCATGCTCCCGCGAGGAACGGATTGCTCCTCTTCTCGATGCCGATCGTCGTGGGATTGCCATGCCCGGACAGCACATGCACCTCATCCGGCAGAGCGAACAGCTCTTTCCGGATGCTGCCCACGAGCGTCGTCATGCTGCCGCCGGGGAAATCCGTGCGTCCGATGGAGCCTTCAAAGAGAGAATCTCCGGTAAAGACGATGCCCTCTTTTTTTTCATAAAAGGAAATGCCGCCCGGCGTATGTCCCGGCGTCTCCAGCACTTCGAAATCCATGGCCCCTTCCGTGATGTGATCTCCCTCACGGACAAGTACATCCGGCTTTTCGCAGAGGACAGGCTCCGGCATCATGCGGGACAGATTCATGGACGCGCTCGACAGGAGCGGCACATCCTTCTCATGCATGTAGACCCGGGCATTCGGATACTTTTCCCGCAGGAAATTCAGACCGGCGATGTGATCCACGTGCGCATGGGTCAGCAGGATTTTTTCCGGCGTCACGCCCAGCTTCAGCACTGCCTGCCAGATGTGCTCCGGCGTGAATGACGGATCGATGATGACGGCCTTCCCGGACGCCTCATCCCATGCGATGTAGGTATTCGTCATAAATGGGCCGAGCACCAGATAACTGATTTTCATCATAAAGGCTCTCCTCTGTCCCCGCAGGAACATTCATTCAAAATTCTTTCCGGCTGTCCAGCAGGATCGTGACCGGACCGTCGTTTTCCAGCTCCACTTTCATGTGCGTACGGAACCGGCCGGTCTCCACGGTCATCCCTGCCTGCCGGCACAGGCCGACCACCTGCCGGTACAGCTCGTCTGCCCGCTCCGGCGCTTCCGCTTCGAAAAAGCTCGGCCGCCGTCCGTGGCGGCAGTCTCCGTACAGCGTGAACTGGGAAATAATCATCATGGAGCCGCCCGCGTCCTGCACGGACAGATTCATTTTTTCTTCATCGTCCTCAAAGATGCGCAGATGGAGGAACTTGTCCGCCATGTACCGGCAGTCTTCCTCCGTATCCCCCTTCTTCACGCCGAGGAGCACTACGAGCCCTTTGCCAATGCGGCCCGTCTCCTCGCCTTCGGACAGGACTCGGCAGCGGCTGCACCGCTGGACGACGGCTCTCATCCGACTTCTCCTCTCTTGGAATGCATGCGGCGTACGGAATGCACGCCCTTGATGCGGCGCAGTTTCGTCATGACGAATTCCAACTGCTGCAGGTCCTTGATCTGGATACCCAGATCCATCACCGCCATGCCGTTGGGCTGGACCTTTACATTGGCCGCCGCGACGGAGAGCTTCATGCCCGCCAGCACGGCCAGGATGTCCGCCATGAGCCCGGTCCGGTCGTAGCTGACCACTTCGATCGTGACGAGGAAGACTTCGTTCGCATCCTGCTCCCATTCCACATCCACCAGCCGGTCCATATCGTTGAAATTGACCGCATTGGGGCAGTCCGCCCGATGGACGGATACGCCGCGCCCTCTCGTCACATAGCCGACAATGCTGTCGCCGGGCACCGGATTGCAGCATTTTGCCAGATGCACCACGAGCCCGGCCTCACCTTTCACGAGCACGCCGCTCTGGGAATGCTTCCGCACGCTGTGCATCTTCAGATTTTCCAGCGCCTTGGCCGTTTTCAGCTGCTCAATGGGCTTCTGGACATTGTTGTCTTTCTTATACAGCTCGATCAGCTTCAGCAGGACCGCCTTGGCGCTGATGCCGCCGTAGCCTACCGAAGCGAGCAGATCCTCATCCGTCCCCGTATTGAACGACCGGGCCACCTGATCCAGCCGGCCTTTGCCGATGAGTTTTTTCCAGTCATAACCCTGCCGGGACGCCTCTGCGGGAAGCAGTTCCGATGCGCGCGCGATATTGCCCTCCCGGTTCTCTTTTTTGAACCAGTTGCGGATCTTCGCCTTGCTTTCCGTCGCCCCCACCATATTGATCCAGTCGTAGCTGGGCTTCCCGGTCTTGGAAGTGATGATGGAAACGATGTCCCCATTCTTCAGTTTCGTGTCGAGCGGCACGATCTTGTTGTTGACCTTGGCACCCACGCAGTGGTTGCCCACTTCCGTATGGATGCGGTACGCGAAGTCCACGGGGATCGAACCCTTCGGAAGGTTGATCACGTCCCCTTTCGGCGTGAAGACGAACACTTCATCGGAGAAGACGTCCAGCTTCAGCGCGTTCATGAATTCTTTCGGATTCGATGTGTCCTGCCATTCGAGGATGCGGCGGAGCCAGCTGATCTTTGCGTCGAAGTCCTTCGTATTGGCATGCTGGCCTTCTTTATAGCGCCAGTGCGCCGCCACGCCGTATTCGGAGATGTGGTGCATCTCCCACGTGCGGATCTGGATCTCGACCGGCTGGCCTTTCGTCCCGATGACCGTCGTGTGGAGCGACTGGTACATGTTCGGCTTCGGCACGGCGATGTAGTCCTTGAACCGGTTCGGCAGCGGCTTCCACAGGGAATGGGCGATGCCCAGCACGGCGTAGCACTGCGGGATGGTGTCGACGATGACCCGCACCGCGTAGAGGTCGTAGATCTGAGACAGGTCTTTGTTGTCCCGCTTCATTTTTTTGTAGATGCTGTAGAAATGCTTCGGCCGGCCGGTGATCGTCGCCTTGATGCCGGCCTGCTCGATGTGTTCATGAAGCACCCGCATGGTGTCGTTGACGATCTCTTCCCGGGCTTTGCGCTTCTGCTTCATCTGCCGGACGAGGTCGTAATATTCCTCCGGATAGAGATAATGGAAGCACAGGTCTTCCAGCTCCCACTTGATGTTGTAGATGCCGAGGCGATGTGCCAGCGGCGCATAGATCTCCAGCGTCTCCCGGGCGATGCGCTGCTGCTTCTCCCGGCGGAATACGCCGAGCGTGCGCATATTGTGCAGGCGGTCGGCCAGCTTGATGACCACCACGCGGATGTCCTTCGCCATGGCAAGGAACATCTTGCGGAAATTCTCGAGCTGCTGATCTTCCTTGTCCTTGTAATGGAACTGGGACAGCTTCGTCACGCCGTCTACGAGGAATGCCACATCGTCGCCGAACATCATGCGGATGTCTTCCAGCGTGTAGTCCGTATCCTCCACCACATCGTGGAGCAGCGCCGCGATGAGCCCCTGCACGTCCATCTCCAGTTCCGCCAGAATATAGGCGACGGACACCGGATGAATGATATACGGCTCGCCGGTCGCCCGGATCTGCCCTTCATGGGCTTTATTGGCCAGCTCAAACGCTTCCTGGATGAGATCCAGCTTGTCCTGATCGTGGATATAGCCTCGGATGGTGTCCATCAGCTCCTGATAGGCGTCCCGGATTTCGCCGGCATAATCGCGCTGCTTTTTCTGCGCCTCGATGTATTCTTCCTGATGGAGCAGAAATTCCGCCAGCGAGGAAGCGGAGGCATCCGTATGAATCGGCTCTTCATTCAGCGTCTTGTCCAGCAGCTCCTGCCGTTCGGCTTCGCGGTGTTTCGCAGCGTCTGCATCCTGCACGGCGGCAGGCATCTTTTTTTCCTCTTCCATACCGATCCCTTCTCACTTCCGATATTTGCAGAACGTCGGCGACGTCTGCAGGTCCATTTTGTCTTTCAGCACATGATAGATGAAATACTCCTGCCCGCTCCGGCTGTACCGGGACAGGATCCCCAGCTCCTCGAAGACCCGCAGCCCGGCTTTCAGCCGGATCTCCGGGCAGCTGCCGCGGTACAGGCCCGACAGCTGGCGGTGCACCTCTGCGACCGGGCGGCTCCCGCCGGAGAGAAGCCCCCGCAGCTTCAGGAAGACATCCACGAGGAACGTCCTGTCCAGCAGGAGCTCTTCTCCGGGCTTCATTTCCCGCACATCCTTGCCGATGAGCTGCACATGCTCGCCGTACCATTCATGGATCTCCGGCTCATAAGCGATGGCGATCTCCTCGCCGGGCGTGCAGGGATCTTCCTCGCCGGGATTCCAGAAGACCGCTTCTGCCGCCGTGCCGCCTTCCGACAGCAGGCATTTGAAATGACGGTTCTCCGCGCCCATGCGGCGCGCGCTCTCCACAAATACGCCGCGGCTGGCGAAGAGCGGCCGGGGATTTTCACAGCCGCAGGGCTCGAGCAGTTCGAGGGAATGGATGAAATCCAGCGTCACGTCCGGAAGCGGCAAGAACTGCTCCAGCTCCAGCTGCGGGATGCAGTCCTCCTCCGTGAGCCGCTCTGCCGCATAGGCATTGAGCCGCTGCCGGAACAAAGGGATTTTTTCCTCCGCGATGCTGAACCCGGCCGCCATGGTATGGCCGCCGAACTGGAGCAGCAGATCGCTCTGCGCTTTCAGCGCCTCATAGATGTTGAATCCGGGAATGCTGCGGCAGGACCCTTTGCCTACGCCGTCATGGATGGTGATGACCAATACCGGCCGGTGAAACTGCTCCAGCACCCGGGACGCCACGATGCCGATGACACCGGGATGCCAGTTTTTCCCGTCGATGACGAGCGCCATGGACTGCTGTCCTTCCAGTTCTTCCAGCCGCGTCAGCGCCTCCTGGAAAATCGCCCGCTCGATGGTCTGCCGCTCCACATTGATGGCGCACATCTCCTCCGCAAGGCGCTCCGCTTCCGCCGGGTCTTCCGTCGTCATGAGCGCCACGCCTTTCTTCGCATGGGCGATCCGGCCGGACGCGTTGAGCCGCGGCGCCAGCCCGAACGACACCTGGTCCGACGTGATGCGCTTCCCGTCCCGTCCATCGGACAGGCCCGCCGCCTTCAAAAGCGCCGCCAACCCGGCGATCGCCGTTTTCGGGAAACGGGCCAGCCCCGTCTTCACGAGGATCCGGTTCTCTCCGGTGAGCGGCACCATATCGGCGATGGTTCCCAGTGCAGCCAGTTCTACGTCTTCCGTATAGTCTTCCCCGCGGAGCGTCTTCCACAGCGCGCGGCACAGCATGTACGCCACGCCGCATCCGGCCAGCTCCTCATACGGGTACGTGCAGTCCTTCTGGTGCGGATTGACCACGGCCGCTGCTTTTTCCGGCAGGACTTCCGGCGGCACATGGTGATCGGTGACGATGAAATCCACCCGGGCTGCCCAGGCGTCGATGAGCGAAGCGGAGCTGATGCCGCAGTCCACGGTGATCAGGAGCCGGCATCCCTCTTCGCAGAGCCTGCCCACCGCTCCTTCATTGAGCCCGTATCCCTCGCCGTCCCGGCCGGGGATATAGAACCCCGCGTCGGCCCCAAGCCGCCGGAAAAAACGGTACAGGATGGATGTGGCGGTAATCCCGTCCACGTCATAGTCCCCATAGATCACGAACCGCTCTTTATCCCTCAGCGCGCGCAGGATGCGGTCCACCGCCTCCCGCATTCCCTTCATCCGGAAAGGGTCCGACAGATCGGCCATGGAATCATGCAGAAAATGACGGAGCGCCTCTTCCGTACAGATACCCCGCCTCTGCAGGATGCGCGCCGTCCCCTCAGGCACTCCCTGTTCCTGAAAAAAAGAAGGAACGGCCGCTTCATTGTCTTTTGCCCGGAATATCCACTTATACGTCTCTCTCATGCTGTCCTCTTTCAGATTTCTCTATTTTCATTCTGTATTGTATCATGCGGCATTCTCAATTTCTACCGTTTATTATCATTCTCAAATGGCCGCAGCCTCTCTCACCGGCCGCACGGGCACAGAAAAACTCCCCGCCGCCTGCGGCAGGGAGTTTTTCATCATGAATTATTTTGCGTATTCGATAGCTCTGGTTTCTCTGATAACAACGACTTTGACCTGTCCCGGATACTGCAGTTCCTTCTCTACTCGGCCTGCAATGTCATGCGACAGGATCACAGCCTGATCTTCATTGACTTTTTCCGGTTTGACGATCACGCGGAGTTCGCGGCCCGCCTGGATGGCGTAGCAGTTCGCCACGCCGGGGAACGATTTGGCGATGTCTTCCAGCTTGGTGAGACGCTTGATGTAATTCTCCAGCGTCTCGCGCCGCGCACCCGGCCTTGCCGCGGAAATGGCATCCGCCGCCGCGACGAGGACCGCTTCCACACAGATGGGATCGGTATCGCCGTGGTGAGAAGCGATCGCATTGATCACTTCCGGCGGCTCCCGGTACTTGGTGGCGATTTCCACGCCCAGTTCCACATGCGTGCCTTCCTGTTCGCGGTCGACCGCCTTGCCGATATCGTGCAGGAGCCCGGCCCGCTTGGCCAGCTCCACATCGGCTCCGATCTCATTGGCAAGCACGCCGGCAAAGTACGAGACGTCGATGGAATGCTGCAGGACGTTCTGTCCGTAGCTGGTACGGTATTTCAGCCGCCCGAGGATCTTCACGAGTTCCGGATGGATGCTGCGGATGCCGCAGGTGAATACGGCCTGCTCCCCGGCTTCCCGGATTGCTTTCTCCACTTCCTTCTTCGTCTTCGCCACGACTTCTTCGATGCGCGCCGGATGGATGCGCCCGTCCTTGACGAGGCTTTCCAGCGCGAGCCGGGCGATTTCCCGGCGCACCGGATTGAAGCTCGACAGGATGACCGCTTCCGGCGTGTCGTCGATGATGAGATCGACGCCGGTCAGCGTCTCGATAGCGCGGATGTTCCGGCCTTCGCGGCCGATGATCCGCCCTTTCATCTCTTCATTCGGCAGGGAGACGACAGAGACCGTCGTTTCCGACACGGTATCCGCCGCGTTCCGCTGGATCGCCGAAGCGAGGATCTCGCGGGCGGTCTGGTCCGCATGCTCGCGGATCTCGGATTCCGCTTCGCGGATGCGCACCGCTTTCTCATGCTGCAGGCTTTCATCCACCTTGTCGAGGATCATGGTCTTCGCCTCTTCCTGCGACAGGCAGGAGATCTCTTCCAGCTTTTTCGTCTGCGCTTCGACGATGCCGTCCAGCTTTTCCTGCTGCGCCTTGATCTTGTTCTCTCTGCGGCCGAGTTCCGTTTCCCGTTCCTCTACCGCATCGCTCCGGCGCTCCAGGTGTTCTTCCTTCTGCACGAGGCGCTGCTCGTACTTCTGAAGTTCTTCCCGTCTTTCCCGATTCTGCTCTTCCACATCTTCCCGCAGCTGATGGATCTCCTCCCGCGTCTGGACCATGGCCTCTTTCTTCAGGTTCTCGGCCTCGCGCATGGCGTTTTCCATCGCTTTTTTCGCGTCTTCGAGGATGCGGTTCGCCTTTTCCTCAGCGGAGCCGATCCGCGCTTCCGCGATGTGCTTCCGCAGGATATAGCCTACGCCGCAGCCGACAACGGCCGCGACGACAAAGCTTACGATCATGAAAAGCATGGCTTCATCTATATCCAATGAGTTCACCTCCTTCTTTCTGAGATTTCTACGTTCATACGCATATTGTAATTCACAGGCAATCTGTCGATTGCTGTATTAATATTAAATTTTTCTTATTTCCTTGTCAAGAAAATACACAGCAGTAAAATGCGCGACATGCCATGCCGGCGCCGCACAGCGTCCGCCGGCACAGCGCTCATCGGATGACGAGCAGGGCAAACAGCCCGAACAGGCAGGCCCCGGACACGGCAGCGAAAAGCGCGCCGTTCATGCGGACCCAGCCCAGCTCGTCCCTCACCTTGCTGTAAATGAAATGGTTCAGCTTCGCCTCGTCATAGGCTTCCAGCACGGACGTCACCGTCTCTCCGAGGAACGCATGCTCATAGACCGCCGCGTCGATCAGCAGTCCGCGGCAGGCCTCGTCCAGACGCCGGCAGAGCTCTTCATCCGCCAGCCAGCGGGCCGCCGTCTGATGGACGGCATCGAGAAGTACGGACCGGAACGACCGGCCTTCCGCATCCGGGCGGTCCCAGTCGGACAGAATCAGTCCAATCATCTGGCCGGTCTTCTCCTCCGCCGGCAGGGCATGCAGCACCGCCTCCGCTGTATCTTCCAGCGCTTCTCCGGCGGCCGGCGTTTCCACGAAGGAACGGATGACCGCCGCCAGTTTCTCCCGCAGCGCGTCATGACCGGGATGGTCCGGCTCCCGCCATTCCGCGAGCTTCTGCCGTCCCGCCTCGCAGATGGCTGCGGCCATGTCGTCGTAGCTGATGACCCCCATGGATTCCCCTGCGGAAACTGCCATCGCAATCAGCGGATTTGTTTTCTGCTGTTCGGTGAACTGTTTCAAGGCACCGCGGACTGCCAGCCGGATCTCCCGCCGTCCCAGCAGGGATATGCCGCCGTCCAGCAGCCGCATCAGAAGCCGTTCGGTCTGCTCGTCCCCGGTCAAGGCCTGCCGGAAGAGAGCCGCCAGTTTCGGCGGCAGTCCCTCCACTTCCGCCCGGGCGAGCCTCCCCCAGTCTTCCTGATGAGACTGGATGCCCTCCCGGATCCGGTCAGCAACCCACTCCGCGGCCTCCGTTTCCCTGTCCCGCCCCGTGCGGGTCGTCCGCTCCGCTGCGAGCCAGGCGCTGACGGAAATCGAAGCCGCCAGGGACTGCCACAGTTCCGGGCGCACCAGATGCGTCTCCACCGTCCGCCGGATGCCCTGAATGATGCGCGCCCTGTGGCGGGGGATCAGCGCCGTGTGGAACGGAATCCCGAGCGGCTTCCGGAAAAGCGCCGTCACCGCGAACCAGTCCGCCGCGCTCCCGATGAAAGCGGACTGCGTCAGGAAATACAGCACGTCCGCCGCCGGGCCGTCATGATGAAGCCGCCATGCGAATGCCGCCGCAAAGGCCAGCGCCGAACCGGCCAGCAGCCAGTTTGCCTTCGTATCATTCCTCAAAGCAGTGCGCCTCCCGACATGCCGTAAAAAGCCGCATAGGACAGGGCCCCCAGCACGGCGCCCATGAGCGAGCCATTGACGCGGATCATCTGCAGGTCATGCCATACGTTTGTCTCGATGAGCTCCGCCATTTCCCGGCCGGAATAAGCGGACAGCGCCCGCTCTGCCGAGTCCCCGATCGCCTGCTGGATCGCCGGCAGGTACTGCACGATCTGCCCCAGCAGGAACCGGTCGATCTGCTTCCGGGACGATGCGTCCGCCAGACTGCGCTCTGCCAGACGGAGCAGCCGGTCTGCCGCCTCTCCTGCGGCCATCTCCTGCCGGCTCTCCAGCAGTCCGAGGATCCAGTCCGCTCCTTTTTCCCGAAGAAGCGGAAGCAGGAACGCGCCTGCCGCTTCATTGAACCGCTTCCTGTACGGCGCGTCGCTTCCGAGCCACTCCAGGAACGCACGGTATTTTTCCAGCAGCCGCCGTCCCGCTTCGCTGTCCGGGTCCCCGAGCGTATGCGCCCAGTCCATGATCTTTTCCTGAATCAGCGCGGCCGCTTTCTCATCGGTCAGCCCCAGCTGTCCCTGCAGAAGGCTGCGGAGCATGCCGCGCCCCATGCCGCCCCTTTCATACGTTTCCCACGCGCGGTGATACAGGTCGAGGATCTCCGTGTTTGTCAGGCCGTCTTTCAGAAAGGCCTGCGCCGCGTTCCGGATGCCCCGGAGCAGGCGGGGACGCCGCTCTTCCGTCTCTGCCTCCAGCAGCGCCCGGTGAAGCAGAGCCGCCCAGTCTATGGATTCTGCCGTGTGCCCGGCCGCATCGGCCGCCTTCTGCGACAGCCGCTCCTTATCCAGCTGTTCCATCCCGTCGAGGAGCAGGAGGCGGAGCAGCTCCCGGACCATGTCCCGGTTCTGCGCCAGCCACGGCTGGATGGCTCCGGACAGGGAATGCGTCTTCAGCACGCGGTAAATGCGCGGCACAGTGAGGATTTCCTCGGCGATCATGGCGCGCGCCATGCGGATGATCTTATCCCGGCTCCGCGGCACCAGCTCCGTGCGGAACGGAATGCCCAGCGGCCGGCGGAACAGCGAATTCACGGCGAACCAGTCCGCCGCGCCGCCCACCGCCGCCGCCAGCGCGGTGTGAAACAGCAGTCCGCTTCCCGCTGAAGGCGGCAAAAAGGCGGCCCCCGCCGCCAGCGCGGCTGAAACCGCCAGGATGGCATCCGCAGTCCGTTCTCTTTTGTTTTTCAACGGCTTCTGCCCCCTCCTGCCATGGACCATACGAACAGCGCGCCGAACGCAATCCAAGACATGATATACGACATGATGCCCAGATCCGTCAGGATGTTGATGACCGTGAGGCCCGTCATGAACAGCATGTTCGCCCGCAGATCCGAAAAATAATCCCTGCGGAAGATCAGATAGGATCCCCCGAGGATCGCCAGATTGATGAGAATGACCGCCTCGAAATACATCGAGAACGGCACCAGCTGAAGCGCGATATTGCCTGCCATGAGCAGGAAAAAAATATACAGCCACGTATACATCATTTCACTAGTTCCTCTCCTTCCGATGCGGGGATCCAGAGGGGCACGCCGCCCCAGCGCCAGCGGAACGCATAAGACGGGCACCAGCGGCTGCCGAAGGCATGCATCGGCACCAGCAGCTCCCGCACGGGCACCCGGGCCAGGAATTCGCGAACGCCCCATTCCCGCGCCACTTCCTGCCTCGCATCCACCGGAAAGAACGCTACGTCCGCTGCCTGCCCTTTCAGCGCGTCCAGTTCCCGGAAATACGCATCGCGCGCCTCTTCATTGGCCTCGTCGCTCTCGCCGGCCCAGTGCCACCAGTTGAGGTCGCCCGCATGAAAAATGGTCCGGTCCCCATGGGTCACGAGGAACGATCCGCCGGCGTCGGTAGAACCGTACATGCGGACGGAAAATTCCCGCGTTTCCGCCTCCTCCCCCGGCTCCATGGCATGAACGGCCGCACCGCGTGCCGCCGGCAGGCAGCCGGTATGGATGAAGAAGCCCGCCGCCTGCCCGGCCCGGCGGAAGATGGCCGGATTGCAATGATCTTCATGGGCATGGCTCACAAACAGATAGACCGGCTTGTCCCCGCGGAAAAACGGATCTGCCGCACCCGCCGGATCCCGGTAATAATCAAAAATCAGCACGCAGTCGGACAGCTCCATCAGGAACCCGCTGTGTCCCAGGAAAATGATGCGGAACGAAGTCATACGATCCTCCGGATTTATTCTGATCCCGGCCGGCCCGCGGCCGGCGCATATCAGAAATATTATATCATATGCCGTCCGGGCAGCAGAAAAGCGGACCGCACAGGTCCGCTTCCATTCTTTATCCCATTGTCTCAGCGCTCGTTTCCGAGATCATCTTCCCGTTCTGCAGCCGCACGAAGGAGCCGGTCTGTTTTTCCCGTCCCACTTCTTCCGCCAGCCGCATGGTCTGCGCATGGCAGGTGAAAAGGAAAATCTGCTGTTCTTTTCCCAGATCCATGAGGAACCGCAGCGTCTCCCGCTGCCGACCTTCGTCAAACCGGACGAAAATATCGTCCAGCACGATGGGCAGCGGCTCGAGCTGCCGGCCGAATGCGAGCGCCATGGCCAGCCGCAGCGCCAGATAGACCTGATCCCCCGTCCCGGAAGACCAGAGCCGGGCATCTTTCTTATTGTGCATCCTGTCCGTAGTGTAGACGCTCTTGCCGTCTTCGCTGACCGCGAGCTCATACCGCCCGGCCGTCATGGCCTGCAGGAACCGGTTCGCCTTTTCCACGATCTGCGGCTGACGGCCCGTCTCATACTGCTGCTGCGCCTGCTTCAGGAAATGGACGGCGTACATCCGGGACAGCCACTCCTCCACGGAATGCCGGAGCTCCGCCTCGACTTCTTCTTTTTCCTGCAGCGCATGGGTGATCCGCTCGTCGCCGGCCAGACGGTAGATCTCATTCTCCGCCGCGCCCTGCTGCTTCTGCAGTTCGCCCAGATGGAGCTGATCGGCATCGATCCGGTCCTGCAGCGCCTTGTGCGCTTCCATCCATTCGTCGTATTCCCCGCTCTCCAGCGAGCTCCACAGCCGGTTGAATTCTTCCTCGCTGCCCGCATAGAGCCGGATATCCTTGCGGACCGACTCCCATTCCTTTGTGAGCTGATCGTGCTGTTCGTGAGCGGTCACGCGTTCGGCAAATTCCTCTGCATTCTTGGCGTTCACCAGCGAAAACAGAGTGTTCACGCTCTTCTGGCACGACTCCCACTGCGCCGTGAGCTGGTCCATTTCTTTCTGATACACTTCATGCTGGCGGTTCTTTTCCGAGACCGCCTGCCATTCCAGAAGACGCTTCCGGTTTTCCTCGTAGATGTCCGCGATCGTGTCCGGCGTCGCTTCCATGGCCGTGCCGGTGGTGCGGATGATCGCCAGCGCCCGGCGGACGAAATCATCCAGTTTTTCCTGCGCCTTTTCGATCCGCACATCGAGGATCTTGCCCGCGCCCTGCGCCGCGTAGAGCTTCTGCCATTCTTCCTGGAGCGCGCTCAGATTGTCCGCGCCGGTCTTCGGCAGATGATGCTCCTCCAGCCAGGTCTCCCAGGCCTTGTCCACCCGAGCCTTTTCTTCCCGAAGCGTTTCTCCTTCGGCTTCCCATTTCTTATGTTCGTTTTTCTGCCGCTGCAGGGATTCCAGTTTCCAGGACAGCGCCTGCAGGCGGGCCTGCTCTTTGTAAAATTCCGCCCGCTTCTGCTGGAGGGCATTGTGGAAGACCTGCAGATCGTCTTCCGTCTTCGGCAGGACGATCGGGAATTCTGCCCCCAGCGTCTCCCGCTGGGCTGCGAGCGTCTGCCGCTCTTCCTCCAGCTTCCGGACATGCTCTTCTTTTTTATGCGCCGCGCGGCTGTTCAGGAAGAAGCCCAGCACCGCCGCCGCTGCGCCGATCCCCGCACCGTACAGCGCCGCATAGCCCGCGGCCGCCGTATAAAAGGCCGCTGCACCGCCTGCGGCCGCCAACACGCCGGCCAGCCCCAGCCAGAACCAGAAAGTATGCCCGCTCTCTTTTTTCTGAGCGAGCCGGTCCCATTCCTCCTGCAGATCCATTTCGCTGTGCAGAAGCGCTTCCGCCTGATTCGCTTTCTCCTCAAATGCGTGCCATTCCTCCTCGGTCTGCTTCGGCGATTCCGCTTCGCTGACGTCGGCCTCTTCCACCTCCGGCTCCCGCTGCTCCCAGAAATGAAGTTCATTGTCCCGCACGGTGACGCTCTGGGCGAGCTTGCGCCCTTCCTCCCAGTTCACCATGGAAAAATTTTCCTCCGGAGAGATCATGCGGTCCCACAGCGGCAGGCTGTACCCCATATGGGAAAACTCCGCCCGCCACCGCTCTTTTTCCGCCCGGAGATCGGCCAGATCCTCGATGGTCTGGCTCCATTGCCCCAGATCGGTGTAGAGTTTTTCCAACGCATCGGAAGCATCGGCCCAGGGGATGATGTCCTCCTTTGCGCGGGGCGTATACTCATCGAGCTTCTTCTGGAGCTGCTCCCGCTGGTCGTGAATGACCTCCATGCGGCTCATGAGCTGATTCCACTGCTCCTTGCCGTTTTTCGGGAACATTTTGACCTGCTCGCTCAGCAGGAGCTGCCGCTTGATCTCGCGGGCGCGGGTATAGTATTTCCAGGCGCCGAGCTTTTTCTCGAGCGCTTTATCTTCCTCTTTCTCACGGGCCAGACGCGCGCCGGTATCGGCGATGTCCTTCCGGATCTCCGCCCGCTTCTTCTGCAGCTCCGCAAAATGCTCTTCCTGCGAAGACAGGGCGTCCAGCTCGGCGTCCACCGCCTTCAGCCGCTCCATGAGCTGATTGATTTTCCGCTTGCCCTGCGCGGACGGCAGGATCAGCGCCTCCATCTGCTCCGTGAGCTGCTTTTTTGCCTCGGCCAGCCGGCCTCCGCCCTGCATCATAAGGAAGCGGCTCCGTACGTCGTCCTGCGAGAGGAAGCCCGTCCCCTGCAGATCTTCCAGCCCTACGGCAAAAATCTTTTCATACATGGTCCGGTTCAGGCCGTGCCACCACACCGCCGTCAGATCTTCGGCGTAGGTTTCGCCGCGCCCGTCTTCGAACCAGCTCGTCTTTTCATCGCGGAATACGCGCCAGGCTTCCCCATTGTCCCGGAGGAACCCCATATTGCCGCGCCGTCCGTGCCACATGCCCCGTCGGAAGCCGAAAAGCATGTCCCGGATAAAGTTCAGCAGGGTCGTCTTGCCGCTCTCGTTCTCGCCCATGACCACGACCAGCTGATCCTGCGCCGGCTTCCAGGATACGTCCTGATAAATGCCGTACTGCTGCAGCTGCAAATCAGTGATCTTCATCCGCATCCTCCTCTGCCAGCAATTCTGCTCCCAAAAGCTCCGCCCGCCGGAAGGCGCGGAGGAGCATGTCCTCATCCGCCATGGCCGGCACGGCCGCCAGTTTCTTCATCTCCGGCTGCGCGTCCGCGATCTGCCGGAGGCGCGCCGTCAGCTCCGGCTTCGGCAGCCCCGCGGTCTCATCGTATGCCCGGAGGTAATCCCCCATCACATCGGGCAGCTGCCGCCGTTCCTTCAAATCCAGAGACGGTTTCGTCTGATCCTCGATCCGGCTGAAATATGTGAAGATATGTCGGAACTGTTCCTTTTCATTGAGGGACTGCAAAAGAAATTCCTGCCCCGATTCGGACGCCGCCGCCCGATGGAGCGGTCCGCGGCCGCACAGGATCAGCCGGGCGATGTTCGGCCGCCCGGTCAGTTCCTTCAGCGCGGCCCGCTGGCGCATGATCTCCCGGAGAAGCGCTTCCTGATCGGGAAAAGCGCCGATGTCCACCGGCATATCCAGCCAGCGCACCGCATCGGTCTCCATGAATTTCAGCGTCACCGTGCCGTAGGCTCCCACGTCTACGAGGTAGCATCCCCGCGGACCGGTCTCCGTCATGTCGAGTCCCTGCGTATTCCCCGGGTAGACCACGTACGGAGACTGGCTCACGATCTTCCTTGCATGCACATGCCCCAGCGCCCAGTAATCCATCTTCGTCTGTTTCAGATCGTCCAGCGAGCAGGGCGCATAGGGACTGCCTTCGCCGCCTATGTCCGTATGCAGCATGGCGATGGCATAGCCGTCGTTCTCTTTCCGCTCGAACCGGCGCGCCAGATTGTCGCTCACATGGCGGGTCCCGTAGCTGATGCCGTAAATGGTCGCCGCCAGCTCGCCGTCAATCATGAGCGGCACCGCTTCCACCTTTTCAGAAGCAAAGATATGCACCGACGGCGGGAGCGGGATGTCCGCCCGCCACGCCTCATCGGGATCGTGATTGCCGTGCACGATGAAGACCTGGATTCCCTGCTGCGCCGCCCGGTACAATTCCCGGGCAAACGCCATCTGCGCGGCGAGGCTGTGATGATCGCTGTTGTACACGTCTCCCGTGATGAGGATCGCATCCGCATGCGCGTCGACAGCGATGTCCACCACTTTTTCAAACGCGGAAAACGTCGCCTTGCCGATGGCCTCTGTCCACGGTCCTTTGTCCCCGGAGCGGATCCCGTGGAACGGTTCCCCCAGGTGCAGATCCGCACAGTGCACAAAAGAAAAATGCTTTCCCATAACTCCTCCCGAAATCGCTCGTCCGTTTTTGATAGTCTTTTTTATTGTATCATATCTGAAAACGTCCCCACAGAACTTCCTCCTCCCGGCATGACTTCCAGGCATGCGCGGCATGAAAAGCGGCCGCGCCCGCTTTTTTTCCGCCACGCAAAAAGCGGAGCCCTTCGGCCCCGCTTCCCGCTCACATCGCGCTGTAAATGGCTTCCACCGCGTCGTATTCTTCATCCGTGGGCGGCACATACTCCGGCTCGCCGTTCGCATCCGTATCGATGCGCGCCAGGAGGATCTCCGGCTCCCGTTCGTCGTCTTCCGATTCCGGAATGGAGACGAGCACCGCAAATTCCTTCCCGCCGTACGGGATGACCACATCCTGTGCGAAATCCTGTTCCGTGCCGTCCGGTGCCGTGATCGTCACGACGATTGGTTCTTCCATCGTTTCTGCCATGTCCATACCTCATTTCTGATGGGCGCACCAGTCCAGATATCCCTGGAGAATCGCGACGGCCGCCATCTTATCAATCACTTTTTTTCGTTTCTTTCGGCTGACGTCCGCGGCGATGAGCTCCTTCTGCGCCATCACGGTGGTGAGCCGCTCGTCCCAGAAGGTCTGCCCGATCTGGGGAAAGGCTTCTTTCAGCTCCGCAGCGAAGGCCTCCGTCCGCTCCGCCCGCATGCCCCGGGTGCCGTTCATATTGAGCGGCATGCCGAGGACAAACAGTTCCGCGCCGTATTCCTTCACCAGTTCTCCGAGCCGTTCAAAATCCTTTTCCCGCGTGGTGTGGCGGATGGTCTCCACGCCCTGCGCCGTCCAGCCGAAAGGGTCGCTCACCGCCACGCCGATGGTCTGCGAGCCTACGTCCAGTCCCAGGATCCGCATCTTACAGGCCTTTGTGCTTCACATAATACCGGATCAGTTCTTCCATGAGCTCGTCCCGTTCGATGGAAGACACCAGTTTGCGCGCGTCGTGGCGGCTCGTGATATAGGTCAGTTCTCCCGAGAGAAGATAGCCCACGAGCTGGGCGGTCGGATTGTGGCCCGCTTCTTTCAGCGCGCTGTACACCGCCTGAAGGATCAGCGACGCCCGCGTATTTTCTCCTTCATCGGCCCCTTTATTGAACAGGATCGTTTCTTCTGAGACTGCCATAGCTGTCCCTCCTTACTGAATCATCGCAGCGATTGCTTCTGCGCCGGCCTGCACGGCTTCTTCCAGCTTCGCCGGCTCTTTGCCGCCGGCCTGCGCCATGCCGGGCTTTCCGCCGCCGCCCCCGCCGCAGATCCTGGCGGCCGCCGAGACGACTTTGCCCATGTGAACGCCGGCTTTCACCGCTTCCTCGGAAGCCATGCCCACGAGGCTGACTTTTCCGCCCGTGACGGCCCCGAGGATGCATGCCGATGCCGGAACTTTCGCCCGGATCAGGTCGGCCGCTTTGCGGAGCTCGTCCATGGAATCGGCCTTCACTACCGCACTGATGCAGGTGATGCCGTTGATCTCCCGGCCGCTCTGCAGCAGGCTGTCGATGCTTCCCTGCATCATCTGCTGTTTGAGTTTTGCATTTTCCGCTTCGGCCGCTTTCAGCGCCGCCAGCGTCTTTTCGATCTTTTCACAGAGTTCTTCCGGCTTGCCCTTCACGAGCGCCGCTGCCGCTTCGATGAGCGCGCGGTCATGGACCGTGGATTCATAAGCGACCTCGCCCGTCACGGCTTCGATGCGGCGGATGCCGGACCCGATGCCGCCTTCGCTCACAATGCGGAAGAGTCCGATCTCCCCGGTATTCTTCACATGAGAGCCGCCGCACAGCTCCATGCTGAAATCACCGATGGTGACGACGCGCACGATGTCGCCGTACTTCTCGCCAAAGAGCGCCATCGCTCCCAGTTTCTTCGCTTCATCAATCGGCATTTCCCGGAAAGACAGTTCCGTCCCCTTCCGGATCTCTTCATTGACCAGCGCTTCCGTTTCCGCCAGCTGTTTTGCCGTCATGGCTTCCGGCCAGGTGAAATCGAAGCGGAGACGGTCGGGCAGAACGAGAGAACCTGCCTGATTGACCGTATTGCCGAGCACTTTTTTCAGCGCCGCCTGCAGGAGGTGCGTGCCGGTATGGTTCCGGGCCAGCGCTTCCCGTCTGCTGCGGTCGACTTCGACCTTCACGGTCTCTCCTTCGGAGATCGTGCCTTCTTCGACGACGCCGATGAGGTATTCGATGCCGTCGGGCAGCTTTCTGGCATCATCCACGCGGATCACGCCCTCCGCCGCGGTGAGCCGGCCCGTATCGCCGACCTGTCCGCCGCCTTCCGCATGGAAAGGATTATTCTGGAGTACGACGGTCACGGCATCTCCGTCAGCCGCTTCCGAAATTTCTTTTCCTTCCCGGCCGAGGAGCAGGATCTTCGTTTCGCCGTCCCGGTCTTCCGCCGTGAGCGCCGCCGCATCCAGTTTCGTCGTATCCGGCGTAGCCACCTTCATGGATACTTTCACCCGGGCGCTGCGCGCTCTTTCCTTCTGTTCCGCCATGGACGCCTCGAAGCCCTTTTCGTCGATGTCCATGCCCTGTTCGCCGGCGATTTCCTTCGTCAGTTCCCAGGGGAAGCCGTACGTGTCGTACAGTTTGAACACATCGGAGCCGGGCAGCGTCTTCTGCTGTTTCTTTTTCAGGGTCTCAATCATCTCCGAGAGCAGATCCGTCCCTGCGTTGAGCGTCGTCTGGAAGCGCTGCTCCTCCGTGCCGGCGATCTTCTTGATGAATTCCTGCTTCTCCACCAATTCCGGATAGGCCGGGCTCATCATCTGCACCACTTCCTCCACCATCTGCCCGATGAACGGTCCTTCGATGCCGAGAAGCTTGCCGTGGCGCACCGCGCGGCGGAGGATGCGGCGAAGCACATAGCCTCGTCCTTCATTGGACGGGAGCACGCCGTCGCTGATCATGTTCGTCAGGGCGCGCGCATGGTCGGAGATGACTTTGAGCGACACATCGGACGCCGCGCCGGCGCCGTACGCCGTATGCGCGAGACTGGCCGCCCGCTCGATGATCGGGAAGAACAAGTCCGTCTCGAAATTGTTTTTCTTGTGCTGCATCACCGCCGCCAGACGCTCGAGGCCGGCGCCGGTATCGATGTTCTTCTTTGCCAGCGGCAGATAGGAGCCGTCTTTCTGCCGGTCGAACTGACTGAAGACGAGATTCCAGATCTCGAGGAACCGGTCGCCGTCTCCGCCCATCTGGTTTTCCGGATCCGTGCCGAATTCCTCGCCCTGATCGTAGAAGATCTCCGAGTCAGGACCGCAGGGGCCTTCCCCGATTTCCCAGAAATTATCGCTCAGAGGATAGATGTGATCTTCCGGGATGCCGATCATCTTGTGCCAGTAATCGTGCGCTTCCTGATCATCCGGATAGATCGTGACATACAGCCGCTCTTTTTCCAGGCAGAGCACTTCCGTCAGGAATTCCCATGCCCATGTGATGGCTTCCTTCTTGAAATAATCTCCGAAGGAGAAATTGCCGAGCATTTCAAAGAATGTATGGTGACGAGCCGTATGGCCGACATTTTCGATATCGCCGGTGCGGATGCATTTCTGGCTGGTCGTCACGCGATGGCGCGGCGGCTCCACCTTTCCCGTGAAGAAGGGTTTCAGCGGCGCCATGCCCGCCCCGATCAGCAGAAGACTCGGGTCGTTCTGCGGGATCAGCGAGTAGCTGGGGAGCCGCAGATGTCCCTTGGATTCAAAAAAGGAAAGATAATTCTCTCGGATATCATTGCCTTTCATTCTATTCCTCCTTATACCGTGTGCGGTGCAGATTCAGTATTTCAATTATACACGACAGCAGATAGCAGGTAAAGAAAAGACGCAGTCCCCGCCGAAGGCCTCCGCCCTCGGGGAACTGCGCCTGCCCTCAGTAGCCCAGATCCTCGCCGACAAGGATCACCTGGATGCGCCCGGGGAACATGCTGTTCCTTGTGATGACGAGATCGCTGCAGATGCAGCCCGGCTGGAGGCAGTCCCGGCACAGCCCGCCCTTCCGGCAGGGCGTATCCCCGGGGAACCGCAGCGCATTGATGGGGGCCGCCGTGTGCCGCACCCGCGCGACAGCCGACGCGGTATCGGCGGCCAGCTTGTTCATCCCCGCGACGATGAGCACATGGTCCGGACCGTAGCAGAGCGCGGCCACGCGCGGCCCCCGGCCATCCAGATTCACGAGGATGCCGTCTTCTGTGATGGCATTCGTGCTCATCAGGTAATAATCCGCCGAAAAGCACTGCCGCTCCAGCGCTTTCCGCTCTTCCGCATCTTTGGCCGCATCGCGGTCGATCACATGGTACGGCCCCTGCCTGACCGCCTCTTTCAGGCCGATCTCCTCGATGCTCATGCTGCCGCCCCATCCGACTGTGCTGTGCGCCGGAATAAGGGACAGCGCGATTGCCAGCGCCTCTTCTTTCGTCTCCGCATACCGGCCGTCCATATGGCGGCGCGCCAGCGCGGCGATGACTTTTTCCGCCGCCATGCGGTTTCTTTCCTGCGTGAATTTGTCTGCCATGTTTCATTCCTCCCCGGACTGTCCGTCCCTGACGGAACGGATCACTGCCATCTGCTTTCCCAGATCTTTATATTTTTCTTCATCATACTCGCCGTAAAGGATTTCTTCATCCGCACCGGCCTCCGTAAGGACATTGCCCTCCGGATCAGCCAGGAGGGAATGCCCTCCGAGCCGGACCCCGTGATACGCCCCGACCATGTTCACCGCGCAGATGTACATCCCGTTCTCGATGGCCCGGGCGCGGGCGAGCACTTCCCACCGGCTCACATGCATGAGCGGCCAGGACGCCGGCACGATGACGAGCGTCGTCCCCTTCTTGGCCATGGCGCGGAACAGATCCGGAAAATACAGCTCATAACAGATGGCCATGCCGCTTGCGATGCCGCCGATGTCCGTCTGCATGGCCCGCTTCCCCGGCCGCATCAGTTCGGCCTCCAGGTAGCCGTAGAACAGATGCCGCTTGCTGTAATGCGCCTGCAGCCGGCCGGAAGGAGAAAATACAACCCCCGTATTGTACAGCGCCCCTTCATGCACGAGAGGAAGGGTGCCCGCGGCGAGCGTCACTTCATGCCAGCGGGCAAAGGAGGCCAATCCCTCCATGAGACTGTCGCCCGGCCGCGTGGCCTGCTCCCGGATGCGGCGGAAATCATAGCCCACCGTCCACAGCTCAGGAAGCACCAGAAGCCGACAGCCTTCCCGGGCCGCCTCTTCCAGCAGCGAAAATGCATGGCGGATATTCCGTTCTTTCTCCCCGCTCTCCACCTGCATCTGAATCAGACCGATCTTCACGCGTCTCTTCCTTTCCTCATGATATCCCGATAAAAAAGGAACACAGGAAATCTCCTGTGTCGATCCTTCTTTGGAAGCCTGTTTATAAAATTCGTTTAGCGCCGATATAGCAGTCCGACCAGTATCCGCTCGTCATGTTTGCCACCGCGATGCCCTGGCTGGTGGTAGCGCTGATGAAGCTGCCGCCGCCCATATAGATCCCGGAATGGGAGACGCCGTCCTCATAAGTCGAAAAGAAAACGAGATCGCCCGGCTGAAGAGAATTCCGGGCTACCCGGGTCCCCAGATGATACTGCTCATCCGCCGCCCGGGGCAGCGCGACTCCTTTCTGCCGGAACACATACTGAATGAATCCCGAGCAGTCGAAGCCCTGCGTGTCCGTCCCGCCGAAGCGATACGGGATTCCGATATATTTCTGCGCTTCCCGGGTGATGGCCAGTGCGGTCTGCCCGGCAAAGGTGCCGGTCTGCCAGCTGTCAGACGAACGGCTCTGCGGATTGGGATGCCAGCTGAGGCTCTGACGGCCGCTGCTGCTGCGCTGTATGACGATCCGGTACTCCGGCATGTCGCTGCCGGTAAGCGCCCGGTACGTCGCCGGCCCGACGACGCCGTCCGCCGTCAGGTGATGCTGCGACTGAAACAGCCGTACCGCCCGCGCCGTGGCCGGGCCGTAATTCCCGTCAGCCGTCACATCATACCCGGCTGCGGCCAGACTGCGCTGCAGCTCCCGGATGGGCGCGCCGGAGTCCCCCATCTGCATGGCCGCTCCGCAGCTCCCGCCCAGTGTGAAAACCAGAAATCCCGTCAGTACCAGCTTTTTCCAATCCTGCATGTGCCCTCGATTCTTCTTCCGCCGCAGCCGTCCGCGGCTTCCGATCCATTTCCCGGAGAAAACCGCGGTCTTCCCCTTTCTGCCAGAATGTCTTCGTCTTTTTCTATTTTCACTGTTAATTTTTATTTTAGCATAAAACAAACCGGCTGTCACAGAAGCGCACAGAAAAGAAGCCTTCCTTCCGGAAGGCCCCGCCGTTACTCTTCTTCCTGCCCGTAGCGCTTCCCGCTGATGAAATTGCGGTCCACCATGATATCGATATGATACTGCGGATTGATGGCTTTCATCTCTGCATCCAGCGCATCGAAAATCTCCTGATCGCTCTTCCTGCACTTGCCGGTGAATGTCACCTCAAAGGACAGATGGACATCCTGCCCTTTTTCCTCCACGAAGAAATCATGATAGGCCAGCGGCAGATGCGATCGATAAATGGCCGCCTCCAGATCCCGCATGTACTGCCCCTCCCGGGGATTGCTCACCGCTTTCGGGTCGACATGGAGCACCGCCTGGATATGGAACCGTTCCTTGAGCTGTTCCATGACGTGCTCTGCCAGATGATGGCTGTCCACCAGATTCATGCGGCTGTCCATTTCCACATGGGCGGACAGGAAATGATTCTCCGGCCCGTAATCGTGGATGATGAGATCGTGCACGCCGTAAATGCCGGGAATCCCCAGCATGAACTGCTCCACCTCGCGATAGACTTCGCTGTCCGGCGGCGCGCCGATGATCGAATTCACCGCATGCTTCAGGATGCTGTAGCCGGTATAGATGATGGCCAGCGACATGAGTATGCCCATCCAGCCGTCAATGTGGAATCCGGTAAATTTTTCTGCCAGCACAGCGGCAAGCACGCCCGCCGTCGACAATACATCCGATACGGAATCCGCGCCGTATGCGCTGAATGCTTCCGACCCGGTCGACTGCTGCGCCTTCCGGTACACGAAAGACAGCAGCAGCTTCCCGATGATGCCCACGCACAGCACGGCTGCCAGCAGCGGACTGAATTCGATCGGCTCCGGCGTGAGAATCTTCTGCACGGACTCGATGACAAGGGAAATCCCCACATACAGCACCGCCGCCGCCATGACCGTGGAATTCAGGTACTCCAGACGGCCGTGCCCGAAGGGATGCTCCTTGTCGGACGGCTTCGCCGCATAATAAAACGTGAGCAGCAGCAGGAACGTCGATCCCACGTCCGTCACATTATTGAAGCCGTCGCCGACCACCGCGACGGATCCGCTCTGCCACCCCATGAAAATTTTTGTCAGCCCCAGAAAAGCGTCGATGGCCATGCCGGCCGCGCAGAATGCGTACGCCCTGTGCTGTCTTGATGCCATGGAAAACATTGTCCCACCCTGAATCATTTTTCGCCTGCCGGCGTGCAGCCGCCGGGAAACTTCTGCCGAACCGGCCGCATAAAAACCGCAAAAGGCCCTCCGTACAGAGAGCCCTTTCCCTTCATGCCATCCCGGCGTCAGCCTTCATATTTGTCAAAATCCAGCTGATTCAGGATATCCCGCAGATTCATCAGTTCTTCCTTCGTCAGCGTCAGCCCTTTCGTCATCGACGTGTGATCCGCATCCCAGGAGCGAAGGTCGAATTTCGGGCTCCGTCCATTCCAGCTCGTATAGGTCAGCTGTTTTTTCCAGCCATTGGAAGCGACTGACAGATCCCCCAGTTCTTCCATGATTTCTACACTGATTTTTGTCGGCATATGTCCTCACCTCAATGGAAATATTGTGATTATCCTACCACAGGTCCCGCAAAAAAATCAAGAAATCCCAACGGGGAAAATCGCCGTCCCGCTGCCCTGCACGCCGAATCTTTTGCACAAATGCAAAAAGGCGGATGATCCGCCTTTTCTTTCAGTTCTTCTTTTTTTTATAATGCGCCCAGAATTCTTCCCGGAATTCGGTGAAGCTTCCGTCCAGGATTGCCTGCCGCATGTCCCGCATGAACTGCAGGAGGAAGTACAGGTTGTGGATCGTGAGCAGCCGGAGCGCCAGCATCTCTTCCGCCTTGTACAGATGGCGGATATAGGCGCGGGTGAAGTGGCGGCACGTATAACAGCCGCACCCTTCTTCCAGCGGCCGGAAATCCCGCTCATACTGCTTGTTCTTAATATTCATGCGCCCCGTATGGACCATGGCCATGCCGTTCCGCGCCACACGGGTCGGGAAGACGCAGTCGAACATGTCGATGCCGCGCGCCACGCCTTCCACCAGGCAGTCCGGCGTCCCCACCCCCATGAGGTAGCGGGCCTTATCCTTCGGCAGCCACTGCGTGGTGTACTCGAGGATCTCGTACATCAGGTCGTGCGGCTCTCCTACGGACAGGCCGCCGATCGCCAGCCCGTCGAAGGGCAGAGACGCGATCTGCTCCGCGCTGCGTTTCCGCAGATCTTTATACATGCCTCCCTGTACGATGCCGAACATGCCCCGGTCTTCCCGGGTATGCGCCCGGATGCACCGCTCCGCCCAGCGTGCAGTGCGCTCCGTCGACTGTTCCGCATAGGCATGATTCGCCGGATACGGGATGCATTCATCGAAAGCCATGGCGATATCGCTGCCCAGATCTTCCTGCGCCTTCGTCGCCACTTCCGGGGACAGGAACTGGAGCGAGCCGTCGATATGCGACCGGAAATAAACCCCTTCCTCCTTGATTTTCCGCATGGCACCCAGGCTGAAGACCTGAAAGCCGCCGCTGTCCGTGAGAATGCCGCCGTCCCAGTTCATGAACCGGTGCAGCCCGCCGGCCTCGCGGATGAGCGGCGTTCCCGGGCGGAGGAACAGATGATAGGTATTGCCCAGAATGAACTGCGCGCCCATTTCGTGCAATTCTTCCGGCGTGAGCGTCTTGACCGTCGCCTGTGTCCCCACCGGCATGAACATGGGCGTCTTGAAGGTGCCGTGCGGCGTATGCAGGAGTCCTGCCCGCGCGCCGGTCGTCGGATCTTCTGCAATGAGTTCGTATCGGATGACCATACATTGCCCTCAGCGGATAAACATGGCGTCGCCGAAACTGAAAAAGCGGTATTTCTCTTTCACGGCTTCTTCATAGGCGGCCAGGATATGTTCGCGGCCTGCAAACGAGGCCATCATCATGATCAGCGTCGATTCCGGGAGATGGAAATTGGTGACGATCGCATCGACGATATGCCACTGATATCCCGGATAAATATAGAGCTGCGTCCAACGGCTGCCCGCCTCCACCCGGCCGCTCTGTCCCGCGGATTCCAGCGTGCGGACTGATGTGGTGCCTACCGCGATGACGCGCCGGCCTTCCTCCCGGGCCCGGTTGATCTCCTCCGCGGTCTCTTCCGACACGGTATACCATTCCCGGTGCATCTCATGGTCCTCGATATTTTCTTCCGATACCGGCCGGAACGTGCCGATGCCCACATGAAGCGTCACGAAGAGGAGCTTTGCGCCGCGGCGCTTCATCTCTTCCATCAGCTCCGGCGTAAAATGGAGTCCCGCGGTCGGCGCCGCCGCCGAGCCCTTGTATTTGGCATAGACCGTCTGGTACTGGCTCTTGTCTTCCAGCTTTTCGTGGATGTACGGCGGCGTCGGCATCTCGCCGATCTGATCCAGCAGATTGTCCCAGTCCCCGTCGTAGGTGAAGCGGACCCGCCGGCCGCCGAAATCGGTTTTCTCCAGCACTTCGCACGATACGTGGTCTGAAAATGTGATGACCTCTCCGGGCAGCGCCTTCTTCCCCGGATTGACCAGCACTTCCCACTCATCATTGCCTTTCGGCGTGAGCAGGAGCACTTCCACCCGGCCGCCGGTGCTCCGCTTCCCGAAAAGACGGGCCGGAATGACCTTCGTATTATTGAATATGAACAGGTCCCCCGGCCGGATCTCGTCCAGGATATGGCGGAACGTATAATGAGCATACGCGCCGGTCTGTCTGTCCAGCACCATGAGCCGGCAGGAATCGCGCGGCTCCGCCGGCGTCTGTGCGATCAATTCTTTCGGCAGATCATAATTGAATTCTTCCAGTTTCATTCCTCAGGCCTTCCTCAATAGATTTTTTCCACTTTGGTCCCTGTAAAATAATGCGTCAGGATCTTCTTATAATATTCTTTCCCGTCACCGTGTTTGGCTGCCATGGCTTCGGCTCCCCACTGGGACAGCCCGAGGCCGTGCCCCGCGCCGTAACCGGTGATGACGATATTCTTTCCTTTCACCTGCAGGTCAAAGAGCGTGCTGCTCAGACCGAACCAGCTCTTCATCTGATCGCCGGTGACGGTCTTTTTCCCCTTGCTCCCCTGCACCGTAAAGGATTTCACCCGGCCGGAGACGCCGCGGTCTTTCGTTTTCATTGGGCCTTTTTTCAGTTTGGAGAGTTCGATTTTTTTCAGGCTTCCCACGCCGAGCATATCCTGGAAATCCTTGATGGATACCGTCTTTGTCCACGGCTGGTTCACTACGGAAGAGCTTTCCTCTTTCACGCCGCGCAGATAGGAGATCTTGCTGCCCCAGACATTTTCGCTGTTTTCCGTATAGCCGCCGCCGTTGGAATGGAACACCGCGTCAATGGGCTTCCCGCCGCTGGTGATGATCTCGCCGGCCGTTTCGGCAATGGCGTTGCTCGTCGCCGCCGACTCGACCGCCGTGCCGCGGTAGACCTGCGAACGGGTGTCGTCCGTCACATCGTATCCCGCGTCGCGGAATCCGTCCCGGTGATACATGGCATACGTGCGGGCTGCGACGGCCTGCGCTTTCAGCGCATCCTCATGCCAGGAGGGCGAGACTTCGCTCGGCACCACGCCGCAGAGGTACTCTTCCATGGGCACCGCGTTGACCACTGTAACCCCGGCGGCATAAGCCGAGGGGATCAGCTTGACGCTGCCGCGGTACGAATTCCCTTTTACGGAAAAAGCCGCACCTTCCGCGTCTTCCGCCGTTAGATAGACCGGCCCTCTCTTCTTTTTTCCGTTGATGGAAATCTGATCGCCGCTCCGGGAAATGGTCAGCGTCGTCCCCTTTTTATAGGACTGCCACTTCTTTCCGTCAATGCGGGATTCGCAGTCCGAAAGGCACCGGATCTTGACTTCTTTCTGCCCGGACAGGAGCCCCACTTCGATCACGGGCCCCCGTTCATCCGCATCAAGACGGCTGATTTCCGACTTCGCCGTGCTGCTCTTCCGCTCCGGCTGCTTCTCCGCGCTGACCTGCCGGACAGTCCGGCTGCGCGGCGCTTCCCCTTTGAGCAGGCCTGCGTCTGCCGTGAGGCCGCCCAGCGCCAGAGACGCCGTGATGACGGCGGTAAGGATCCATAATTTTTTCATATGCATTACCTTCTGAAAAACAGATTCAAAAGAATCGTCCCGATCAGGCTGACCAGCGCACAGGTCACGATGGGAAAATAAAATTCTGTATTCCCGCGGGAGATGTGAATATCTCCCGGCAGGTGCCCCAGGAAGGAAAAGCGCCCTCCCAGGTACAGGAACGCGCCCACAGCCAGCAGTGCGGCTCCCAGTATCATCAAAAGCTTTCCGGTCTGCATGGTCATCCCTCAAATAACGAATGACGCTCCGGCTCCCAGGCAATGCCCAGGTGATCGTAAGCCGCCTTCGTGGCGACCCGTCCGCGGGGTGTCCGCGTCAGGAAGCCGATCTGCATCAGATACGGTTCATATACGTCTTCGATGGTCGCCCGTTCTTCGCTGACTGAAGCCGCGATAGTATCAATGCCGACCGGGCCGCCGCCGAATTTGCGGATGATCGTCTCCAGCACCTCCCTGTCTGTCGCGTCCAGCCCCAGCTGATCCACATGGAGCGCCGCCAGCGCTTCCGCTGCGATCTCATGCGTGATGACACCGCTGCCCATGACCTGAGCGAAATCGCGGACCCGCTTCAGCAAGCGGTTGGCAATGCGGGGCGTTCCCCGGGACCGGCGGGCAATCTCGCCGGCGCCGCCGTCCTCGATGGGAATCCCCAGAATGCGGGATGCCCGGGACACGATCTGTTTCAGCTCTTCCGGTTCATAGAACTGCATTCGGAAAATGATGCCGAACCGGTCCCGCAGCGGCGCCGCCAGCGCGCCGGCCCGCGTCGTCGCGCCGATGAGCGTAAAGGGGGGCAGATTGATGCGGTATGACCGCGCGCCCGGCCCTTTCCCCATGATGATATCCAGAGAAAAATCCTCCATCGCCGGATACAGGATTTCTTCCACGCTCCGGTTCAGCCGATGGATCTCGTCGATGAAAAGCACGTCGTGTGCTTCCAGATTGCTCAGGATCGCCGCGAGATCCGCCGGTCGCTCGATGGCCGGCCCGCTGGTGATGCGGAAATTAACCCCGAGTTCATTGGCGATGATATTGGCCATGGTGGTCTTTCCCAGCCCCGGAGGACCGTAGAGCAGCACATGATCCAGCGCCTCGCCCCTCGACAGGGCCGCCCGGATATAGACGGACAGGTTGCGCCGCATATCCGGCTGCCCCACATAATCTGCCAGCGATTTGGGCCGCAGCGACTGCTGCCAGGCGTCTTTGTCCGTTTCCTCCCGCGCGACGATCCGCGTTTTCTCCGAAACCTTTTCCGGCGTTTTCGGCCGGAGACTCTTTATCTGTTCGATCATATCAGTTCCTCATCCTGCCCATTTCCCGAAGCGCTGCGCCGATGAGCGCAGACGGATCGGAAAGGGTGCCGGCCAGCGCATTCACCACGGGCTGGACCTCCTCCGGCTTATAGCCGAGCGAGCACAGCGCCGCCACGGCTTCGGCGGCTGCGCCGTCCGCCGGCAGGACTGCGCTCCCCGCGTCGGCAAACGCGGTGCCTGCAAGGCTTCCCATCTTATCTTTCAGCTCAAGCAGCAGGCGCTCCGCAGTTTTCTTCCCAATCCCCGGCAGCTTCGTCAGCGCGCCCAGATCCTGATTCAGGACCGCCAGACTGAACTGCTCCGGCTTCATAGCCGACAGCACGCCCATGGCTACCCTGGGGCCGATTTTGGATATGGAAATCAGGAGCAGGAACAGGTCATAGGCGTCCTGCGTCAGAAAACCGTACAGCGTCAGCGCATCTTCCCGCACCGCGAGATAAGTGATCAGACGGGCTTCCTCCCCCGTATGGAGGTCCTGCCTGTCCCGGTCAGAAATGAAGACCCGGTAGCCGATGCCTCCGGTCTCGATAAAGCAGCTGTCCTCCCCTATCGCCGTGATCGTTCCCCGAATATATCCTATCATGTGTGTCTCCCGTAAATGGCTTCATGCTCCGTGCGGTAAATGGCCGTCAGCCCGATGGCCAGCGCGTCGGCCGCGTCGTCCGGATCGATTTTTTCCGTGATATCCATGATGCGCATCACCATTTCGATGACCTGATGCTTCTCCGCACGGCCGTATCCGGCGACCTGCTGCTTCACCTGGAGCGGCGTGCATTCGAAAAGCGGCACCTTCTTTTCAAATCCTGCGAGCAGGATCACGCCCCGCGCCTGAGCGACCGCGATGGCCGTGGTGATGTTCCGGTTGAAATACAGCGTCTCCACGCCCATCACCTCCGGATGGTACGCATCGATGAGCTGGCATACGCCGGTATGCACGATGGACAGCCGCTCCGAGGCCGGCATGTCCGGGAACGTCTCGATGATGCCGTAATCGACCGCCCGTACGCGGCTTCCTTCCTTATCGACGATGCCGAAGCCGCATCGTCCGGTTCCCGGATCTATGCCCAGCGCGCGCATGCCGCTCCTTTCCGCCGGCGCTTCCGGCTGCTGTTCTCATTCGGTCTGTACTGCCGATGCACACAGACCGCTGCTTTCCCATTATACCACAGAACACATGCTCCTCTGCGCACGGTCTCCCGATAGGGCAGGCACAGAAAAACACGGCCGGTCCACAGGACCAGACCGTGTCATGGATTTTCAGACCGATTACGGAAGTCCGTCGTTCAGCAGATGGAGATAATGTTCCTGCAGATTGGCCGTGACTTTGCCGATCTTTCCATCCCCCACCGGCTTGCCGTCAATGGACAGCACAGGAATGACCCCTGCTTCCGAATTGGTCAGGAAGACTTCCTCCGCGCTCATCAGTCGTTCCCGCGTAATGAGCTGGTTCTCCTGCTCCGGCTCGATGACGGTGACGCCGCAGGTCGGTGCGACCCGGGTGAAGATCAGCTGGCGGGTGATGCCTTTCAGCAGATGATTGTCGGCTTTCGTCGTCCAGATGACGCCGTCCTTGACAATGAAAAGATTGGAATGCGTCGCTTCGGTGACGAGATCGTCCCGCACATAGATCGCGTCATATGCGCCCTTCTTCTGCGCCGCCGCGCGGTCCATGATGTTGGGAAGCATATTCAGGCTCAGGATGTCGCAATGCGGCCAGCGCGTATCTTCTGCCGTCACGCAGGACACGCCCTGCTGCGCTTTTTCCACCGCCGCCGTGTCGAGCGGACGCGCATAGACCAGCGTATTCGGCTTCAGCGCCATGCGGCCGGGCACGGTGAAATCATGTACGCCGGCCCCGCGGGTCACGACGAGGATGAGATACCCTTCCTCGATCTCGTTTTCTTCAGCGATGATTTCATGGATTTCCGTGAATTCGTCCGGCGCGATGACCGCGCGGATGCCGAGCAGGCGCATGGAGCGGTACAGCCGGTCCACATGATAGGACAGGGCAAAGGGATGGCCCTTATGCACCCGGATCCATTCATAGCACCCGTCGCCGAACTGGAGGCCGCGGTCGTCGGCATTCATGACATTGGCAAAACTGTAATAATACTGGTGATTATAAAAAATCGTGACCTTATCTTCCGCCATGACTTCCTCCTCCTTGCATCCTTATCTGCCGCGGAGTTCCTTGACTTTGGCAATGAACGCCGGCAGGAATTCCTTCAGATCCGCCGCTACCGCATAATCGGCCATCTCCATGATCGGCGCTTTCTTATCGCGGTTCACCGCGATGACGATATCCGCCTTCACGCCGCACATATGCTGCATGGCGCCGGAAATCCCGAACCCGAAATAGATATGAGGCGCGACCGATTTGCCGGTCTGGCCGATCTGGCTGCTGTGCGGTTCCCAGCCCAGCTCGCAGATCGGACGGCTGGCCCCGACGCTGCCGCCGAGAAGATCCGCCAGCTCATGGAGCATGGCCCACTCTTCTTCGCTATGAATGCCGCGGCCGCCCGCCACGATGATGCGGGCCTCTTCGATGGGATTCTCTTCTTTCGGCGCAGGAATGATCTCTTTCAGAATCGTGCCCAGATCCACTTCCGTGAGATCGGCCGGCACATCGACGATCCGGCCTTCGCGGGAAGCGTCCGCTTCCGGCAGGTCAAACGTCCCCGGACGGACCGTGCCGACCTGCGGACGATACAGCGGGCTGATGATATCCGCCATGATATTGCCGCCCATGGCCGGACGGGACCAGACGATGAGACCGGTCTTCTCATCGACAGACAGCTCCGTCACATCCGCCGTCACGCCGCACACCACGGCCGATGCGATGCGCGGCGCCAGGTCGCGGCCGTACGGCGTCGCCGCAAACAGGATGGCGCTCGGCTTCTTTTCCTTTAGCAGACCGCCCAGCACTTTTTCGTAAGCCTTGCCGTCATAATGCGCCAGAAGCGGGCTGTCGATGACATAGACGATATCTGCGCCCCAGGCGATGAGCTCGGAAGCCTTCTCACGGACGCCGCTTCCGATCAGCACTGTTTCTACCGGATCTCCCGTAGAAGCCGCCAGTTTCCGCGCCTCGCCGAGAAGTTCTCCCGTCACCTTTTCCACATTGCCGCCGCGCACTTCGGCGATGACATAAATTCCCTTATAATCAGAAAAATCCATCGCGGACCTCCTTAAATGACATGGACTTTCGCCAGCGCGTCAGCGAGCTGTGCCGCCGCGTCAGCCGGGGACTGATCTTCGATCTTCAGATTTTCTTTTTTCGGCGGAACCACCGGACGGATGCCGCGCACCTGCGTCGGGGACCCCTTCAGGCCGATCCGGTCCGGCTCCACGTCCAGATCGGCGGACGTGAGCTGATGGATTTCCGTTTCATATTTCCGGAGGATGCCCTGCACGCTCGGATATCTCGGCGTATTGAGCGCCGGGGATGCGGTCACGAGCGCCGGGAGCTTCAGCTCGAGCACTTCACGCCCTTCACCCACCTGCCGCGTCACGACAGCTTTTTCGCCGTCCCACTGGAAATCCACCGCCGCGCTGACGTCGGCGATCCCCAGCATGGCCGCCACTTCCGGGCCTACCTGCGCCGTATTGCTGTCGATCGATTCCTCGCCGCAAAAGATCAGGTCAAAATCATTTCCCAGCTTGCGGACAGCCGCCGCCAGCGTGTAGCTCGTCGCCAGCGTGTCCGCGCCGCCGAACGCGCGGTCCGTGATGAGATAGACGTCGTCGGCGCCCATGGACACCGCTTCCAGCAGGACCGCGCCGGCCTGCGGCGGTCCCATCGTGATGACCGTCACCGTGCCGCCGGTCTGGCTCTTCAGCCGCAGCGCCGCTTCCAGTGCATTCCTGTCGCAGGGATTGAGGATGCTGTTCGCCCCGTTTCTGTTCAGCCGGCCCGTATTCGGATCGACCTCCATTTTCGACGTGTCCACGACTTGTTTCACACAAACCAGAATCTTCATATTGTCCCCCTTCTTTTACGAAATATGAAAGGAAATAGTCTTTTATATCTATTTAAGTATAGCGGAAAGGGCCCCTTTTTTCCAGTCATTTCCGGAAATTGCCCGCGCTTTCCGGCAAAAGAAAAGCCACCAGGCTTCCCTGATGGCTTCTGCTTTCCCGCAGATCAGTATTCTTCGTAAAGCGGATATTTCCGGCAGAGCGCGCTCACCCGGGTGCGGGCGTCCGCCTTGACCGCTTCGTCTTCCGGCGCTTTCAGCACGGCGCAGATGATGTCTGCGATCTCGCGGAAATCGTCTTCTACAAGGCCTCTCGTCGTGAGGGCCGGAGAGCCGAGACGGATGCCGCTCGTCACAAAGGGAGACAGCGTCTCAAAAGGAATCGTATTCTTGTTGCAGGTAATGCCCACTTCATCGAGCACGTTCTGGGCGATCTTGCCCGTGATGCCGATGCCGGTGAGATCCGCCAGCAGGACGTGCGTATCCGTGCCGCCGGAAACGACGCGGATGCCGTTTTTCTGCAGTTCGTCCGAAAGGACCTTCTCATTTTTGCGGATCTGCTTCGCATACTCTTTGAACGAATCTTCCAGGTCCTCGCCGAAAGCGACGGCCTTCGCCGCGATGACATGCATGAGCGGACCGCCCTGCATGCCCGGGAACACGGCCTTGTCGATGGCTTTCGCATAGGGTTCGCGACACATGATAATGCCGCCTCTCGGCCCGCGCAACGTCTTGTGCGTGGTGGTCGTCACGATGTCTGCATACGGCACCGGGCTCGGATACTCGCCGCCTGCTACGAGGCCCGCAAAGTGCGCCATGTCGACCATGAAGATCGCGCCCACTTCCTTCGCGATGGCCGCCATGCGTTCAAAATCGATGATGCGGGAATAGGCGCTGGTGCCGCCGATGATGAGTTTCGGCTGCACTTCTTTCGCCGTTTTTTCCATGGCGTCGTAATCGATGCGCTCATCCTCCCTGCTGACGCCGTAAGGTACCACATGGAAATAATTGCCGGAAATATTGACCGGGCTCCCATGGGACAGATGGCCGCCGTCGGTCAGGTTCATCCCCATCACCGTATCTCCCGGCTTCAACAGCGCGTAGTACACGGCGAAATTGGCCTGAGAGCCGGAATGCGGCTGCACATTGACGTGATCCGCGCCGAACAGCTCTTTCGCGCGGTCGATCGCCAGCTGCTCCACCTTGTCCACAAATTCGCATCCGCCGTAGTAGCGTTTGCCCGGATAGCCCTCCGCATACTTATTCGTGAGGACGCTTCCCTGCGCTTCCATGACCGCATAGCTGACGATATTTTCAGAAGCGATCATTTCCAGCTTGTTTCTCTGACGATCCAGTTCTTCCTGAATGGCGCTGTAGACGGCGCTGTCATCTTTCAGATGTTTCATCATCATTTTCTCCCTCCAAAGAGCAATCTGTACAGAAATACTGAATCTCTCAGTCTTTCCCTGCGCCCGTCCATGGACGCCTATATTGAATCCGCCGCGCCATTCCCCCCGCGGCGTGCGGTTTCAACCTCAATGCTGCTCCGTCCGGCTGTAGCGGGCCCGCTCTCCGCCGATGAGCGGCGGACGCGTGCGGGCGGCCGTGACGAGCGCGCTGCCCACATGATCGTGCACCAGCCGCACCGGCACAGCGACGCGGCGCAGGTGCATGCCGATCATCGTCAGACCGATGTCCAGCCCTCCATGGGCCTCAACTTCCTGCACGACCACAGGGGCATGAAATAAATCATACGCATTGGTCGCAAACGCGCCGCCCGCATGGAGCCACGGCACGACCGTCACTTCTTCCAGATGGAAGCGCTCCATCGTCTCCCGCTCGACTACAAGCGCGCGGTTGAGATGCTCGCAGCACTGGACGGCCAGACGCAGACCGGAGGCCTCCGCCGTTTTCATGAGCGCCGTCATGACCGCCCTTCCCACTTCATAGGAGCTGTCTTTGCCGATATGGCCTCCGCGGATCTCGCTGGACGAGCCGCCGATGACGATCAGATCCCCGGGATGAAAACCGGCGATGCCGATCAGTTCCTGAAAGGCCGTTTCCGCTTCCCGGGCCAGGTCTTCATGCATGATGTTCCCTTCTTTCCAGATCCGTGATCTTATCGATGCGACGCTGATGCCGCCCGCCTTCGAACGGCGTATCGAGGAATGTATCGAGGATCATTTCCGCCAGTCCCGGTCCTGTCACGCGGGCGCCCATGCAGAGCACATTCGCGTCATTGTGCGCCCTCGTGAAATGCGCGGAAAACGGTTCCCCGCAGAGCGCCGCGCGGATGCCCGTCATTTTATTGGCGGTGATGCTCATGCCGATGCCGGTCCCGCAGATGAGCACAGCGCAGTCTGCGGCGCCCTGCTGCACGAGGCGGCAGGCTTTTTCTGCAAAATCCGGGTAGTCGCAGGATGCTTCACTGTCCGTGCCGCAGTCTACGGCCTCCATCTGCCGCTCCTCCAGATGCTTTTTCAACAGCTCTTTCAGGCCGAAGCCGCCGTGATCGCTGGCAATCGCAATTTTCATGGCTGTCCTCCTCATGTTCTCAAATAAAAGTATACCCGTTTTATAATTCGTGTACTATTTTGCATTTTCTACAATAATATGATATCCGGAGGCCTTCGTCAAGCGGTTCATGATGGCAAGGCCGATTCCCGTATCGTCCGTTCCTTCTCCGATGATCTGGTCCACCGGATGCGCATTGAAATAGTGCAGGCCCTCAAAAAGGCGGTGCGCCATGCTCTGCTGATCCCCGCGCCGTCCCCAGACGAATACGACCGCATCCGCTGGGAGCCGGGCTGCCGTCTCGGCGCTCACAAAAAAGCCGTAGGTCTTATCCTTTTTTTCACCGAAAGACAGAATCGCCGCCTCCGTTTTGGCCGCATCCCCCGTATATACGGTGAGCGGGGCCGACGGCGCATAGTGCCGGTACTTCATGCCCGGCGCTTTCGGATGGCCGCTGCCGGAGCGGATGCCCGGGTCGATATCCACGGGCGCATACGCTTCCAGCGCCTCTTTCGGAAGCCCGCCGGGCCGGTAAATGGTGATCCGGCCGCCGGCGCAGGAAATGATCGTCGACTCCACGCCGATGCGGCAGGGCCCGCCGTCGATGATGGCATCGATGCGCCCGCCCAGATCCCGCATGACATCCTCCGCTGAAGTGGGACTCGGCTGTCCGGACAGATTGGCGCTCGGCCCCGCGATGGGCACGCCCGCCGCGCGGATCAGCGCCTGCACCGCCGGATGCACCGGGCAGCGGAGCGCCACCGTATCCAGTCCGCCGGAGGTCTCCGCCGGGACGACCGGCTTTTTCGGCACGACGAGAGTCAGCGGTCCCGGCCAGAAATCCCGCATAAGCTGCCGCTCCAGCGGGGACAGTTCTGCCGCGAGTGTTTCCGCCTGCGCCGCATCCGCCACATGAACGATGAGCGGATTGTCCGACGGACGTCCCTTGGCCGCGTAAATTTTTTTCGCCGCCTCCGCGTCCAGCGCGTTGCCGCCCAGCCCGTAGACCGTCTCGGTGGGAAAGCCCACCAGACCGCCGCGGCGGATGACCGCGCCCAGCTCCTGTACTTTTTCTTCAAAATCCTCCGCGTCTGCGGAAATCATGACCGTCTTCATACCGATACCCTCTTTTGTTGAAATCCCGTCAAACCGCCTGCGGCCGCCGGCCGCACACGGCACGCTCGATGCCGCCGTAATCTTTCAGGCAGCTCACAGCTTCCAGTCCGCCCGCGCGGAACATCGCCTGCACGGCGTCCGCCTGATGGATGCCCACTTCCACGGCGAGCAGGCCGCCCGACTTCAGGAAATGCACGGCCTGCGCGCCGAGGATGCGGTAAAATTTCAGCCCGTCCGGCCCGCCGTCCAGCGCGAGCGCCGGTTCGCGCCGCACTTCCGGGGCGAGACCGGCCAGATCTGCGGTTGGAATGTACGGCGGATTGCTCAGGATGACGTCAAACGTCTCGCCTTCTTGAAGCGCCTGCAGGAAATCTCCCTGCCGGAACTCCAGCCGCTCCGCCACGCCGGCTTTTTCCGCATTGTTCTTCGCGACCGCCAGTGCTTCCCCGGAAATATCCACCGCCACGCCGCGGGCATCCCGGCAGAAACTGAGGAAGCTCACCGCCAGCGCACCGCTTCCCGTACCGAGATCCAG
>ERZ826016.298-NODE-298-length-63113-cov-16.875797_pt1 | contig 63113 bp, 54 predicted proteins | sample MGYA00519872_ERZ826016 | MGnify/ENA primary metagenome ERZ826016 (study PRJEB31778, sample SAMEA3449218) | human gut metagenome | biome: human gut; feature: human-associated habitat; material: faeces | place: United Kingdom | collected 2010/2012 ... | reverse complement strand
GAAGGATTATTTATGCCGACCGACAGAAATCAGAGGCAAAGATATATAAAAATACCGTTTCGCATTCAAGAAAATAAGATTTATTTAAAAAATATTGGCAAAGAAGCTTGGAGGGGGGAGAGGAAAGAGGGGAAATCCTACTATTCTTGATTATATTATTGTCAACCTTGCACCGGGCAGCCAATATAGAGTTGCCCAATGCAAGGTTAACCAATATAAAATCGAAAAAGTAGAGTCGTTATCTCATTATCTTACTGCCGGATTAGTTATTAGACTTATTGAGGAGATATGCCTCCATTTGGTTAGACATCATTCTCAATTCTTGGGATGTCACTAACTCACTTCTCTTAATTTCATTCTCCAACAACTCCAAAGAAAAGTATTCATCTTCCTTTCCGTCAATCCTGCCTTTAAAGTTATTATCAAAATGGCTATGAAACATAACAGGAGTCATTAATCCCCCCAAACCATAATTACCTATCACAATACACGGCTTTTGATGTAATATCCCATCGCGGGCCACATCTCCCGCCCCGATAATTAAATTTGCATTTTTGATGATCTCGGTATTATTCTGCCCGGATTCCAAATAGGTTACAGACACTCCGGCATTGTATTTAAAAGTATGCTTATTCTTAATCTTGTACGGGGACTGGTGAACCCTCCCACTACTATTTCCCGACTACAGTTCGGATCATTACTTCTTAAATCTCTCATTATTGTATATATTAAGGTTAAGGAATTTATTCTTTTGAATCTTATACAAAAATACACAAAAAAAATCAAGGTCAATTTAAAGCCGACACAGAAAACACTAATAGATAAGTTAAATAACTTAAAGAAAGAGCTTCTCTTATCAAGCCAATTTATTGTCATCTACACAAATATAAGCCAAGTATTGAGTATCATCCCCAATAGGTATCAACGGCAAATAACCGGATTTAACCCTGTTTCCATCCATCACTAAAGGATAAGCACGGTTCATCTCCGTATGTTTCCGCATCAATTCTACCGGAGTTTTAAAATATTCAACCCGAAAAACTCCTATGCTACCGGCGGACATATGATTTTCATATAATGAGTGTGCCACCATGCCCATATTCATACGCAAGTTCATTTCCACACAAGGATGAATGAGATACTCCAAAGAATCCTCATCGCGGCAAATCATCATATCCACACCCAAATAACCTGTATAATTCCCTTTTAGCAACAGTGGCAATTGCTTCAGCAACTGTTCTCTTACTGCGCCCAACTGCTCGAAAGGAACAAAGCGGGATAAACGGCTTTCTATTTCATCATCCGAAAGCAACAAATTGCCTTGGTAAGCTCCCCATTCATCGGTTACAAAGAGGGAATAACCGGCAAAAGAAACACTTCCGTCATTCCCTGCATAAAATTCCATGGCAAAGTCTTTCACCTTATTATATATAGGTTCGGCAATGATGCTGCCTTGCACTTTTATTACTTTCCGACTCCAGTGTTGAAGCGCTTCCGTATATTCACCTTTGCACCAACGAAGTCCTTTCCCACTTCCCGAAAGCGGTTCTTTCAACAGGAAAGACGGATGATTCCCTGCATAATGCCGAACATTCCCGGCAGAAGAAAGAACCACAGGTGAGCCACAAACAGGGAAAGAAAATGAGAGTGAACGAAACAGGTGAACGGAGGATGAGCGATGCGAAAGCCTACGCAACTCTTCCATTTGTCCGCTACCCGGCAAAAAAGCTTCATCCATACCCGCTTTACGAAACAAACGAACCAATCCGGGATTCCATCCCCACGGCACAGGAAGCAGTTCGGAATGGGCTTTTAGCTCGTCGAAACCAAAAAAATCACGGAAAGGATGCCACGAATCCCAATTTTTCAAACTATCTTTAGCCGCTGTTAGAATTGCCGCATCCTGTGGAGAGTACCAGCAAGGAAGTACCGACAAATCTTCGCCCATTTTCCTCGCCAACCGGGGAGTTATATAGTTTGGATCACCACCGGCAAGGGCAAGATCACTGTCCGGATTAAAAAACTGTAAGATTCTTTGCATACTTAGTTTATATTCATACCACAAAGATAAAGAATAAGTTATAAACTATAAAACAATGAATATTTTGCTATCTCTACTTTGCAATTCGAATAACTATTATTATATTTGCAGCCAATTATAATGAAGCCTATGGAATCATTCTACAGAACACACAACTACCTCATAGAACACACCAATGCTCCCGTCCGCCGTGATTTAATGGATGAGATTAATTGGAACGACCGGTTAATAGGTATTAAAGGAACCCGTGGTGTGGGCAAGACTACATTCCTGCTTCAATATGCCAAAGAGAAATTCGGCAATGACCGTTCCTGTTTGTTCATCAACATGAACAACTTCTATTTCTCCACACATTCTATCGTAGACTTCGCTTATGAGTTTCAGAAACGCGGCGGTAAAGTATTGCTTATCGACCAGGTTTTCAAGCATCCCGACTGGAGCCGTGAACTTAGAATGTGTTACGACCGTTTCCCAAACCTCAAAATCGTGTTTACAGGTTCATCCGTGATGAGGCTGAAAGAGGAAAACGTGGAACTGAGCGGCATCGTGAAATCTTATAATTTACGCGGCTTCTCTTTCCGTGAATATCTGAATCTTCAAACCGGAAATGATTTCAAACCTTATACGCTGGACGAGATTCTGACCAATCACGAGCAACTTGCCAAAAACGTATTATCGAAAACAAGGCCTTTGGATTATCTCCAAGATTACATACATCACGGATTCTATCCTTTCTTCCTTGAAAAGCGCAATTTCTCGGAGAATCTGTTGAAAACCATGAACATGATGGTGGAAGTGGATATTCTTCTCATCAAACAAATAGAGCTTAAATATCTTTCCAAGATAAAAAAATTATTATATTTACTTGCTGTTGACGGACCGGTTGCTCCCAATGTGAGCCAACTCGCTGCCGATATACAAACATCGAGAGCCACGGTTATGAACTACATCAAGTATCTGGCAGACGCGCGTTTAATCAACATGGTTTACCCCAAGGGAGAGGAATTTCCCAAAAAGCCATCGAAGATTATGATGCACAACTCCAACCTGATGTACTCCATCTTCCCGGTGAAAGTAGAAGAACAGGATGTGATTGAAACATTCTTTGTCAACACAATGTGGAAAGATCACAAAGTACATAAAGGAGACAAGAACGTCTCTTTCTTAGTGGATGAAACAATGCCTTTCAAAATATGTGGGGAAGGCGCAAAGATAAAGAACAACCCGAACGTGATGTATGCCCTGCACAAAGCAGAAATAGGGCACGGAAATCAAATTCCATTGTGGTTGTTCGGCTTTTTATATTAACAAAGAGAAATTTTTTACTTAATAATTCATTTAGTTATGACTAAACAAAAGAAATTCATCACTTGTGATGGTAATGAAGCTGCTGCACATATCTCGTATATGTTCTCGGAAGTTGCAGCTATTTATCCTATCACTCCGTCATCTACAATGGCTGAGCACGTAGACGAATGGGCGGCAGCCGGCCGTAAAAACATTTTTGGTGAAACTGTACTCGTACAGGAAATGCAATCGGAAGCCGGAGCTGCCGGAGCTGTTCACGGTTCACTTCAGGCAGGTGCATTGACCACTACTTACACAGCCTCACAAGGTTTGTTGTTGATGATCCCTAATATGTACAAAATTGCAGGTGAATTGCTTCCTTGCGTATTCCACGTATCTGCACGTACATTGGCATCTCACGCACTTTGTATCTTCGGCGACCACCAAGACGTTATGGCTTGCCGCCAGACAGGTTTCGCCATGTTGGCAGAAGGCTCTGTACAAGAAGTTATGGACCTCTCGGCAGTGGCTCACCTTGCTACTCTCAAGTCTCGTGTTCCTTTCATCAACTTCTTCGACGGATTCCGTACTTCTCACGAAATCCAAAAAATCGAAAAGCTGGACAACGAAGACCTTGCACACTTAATCGATCAAAAAGCTTTGGCAGAATTCCGTGCACGCGCATTGAATCCTTCCACTCCTGTTGCACGTGGTATGGCTGAAAACCCCGACCACTTCTTCCAACACAGAGAATCAAGCAATCCTTTCTATGATGACGTTCCTGCTATCGTAGAAGAATATATGAACGAACTTTCTCAAATTACAGGACGCAAGTATGGCTTGTTCGACTACTATGGTGCAGAAGACGCAGAACGCGTTATCATCGCTATGGGTTCTGTAACAGAAGCTGCACGCGAAGCTATCGACCACCTTATCGCAAATGGCGAAAAAGTAGGTTTGGTTGCCGTTCACTTGTATCGTCCGTTCTCTGCCAAACATTTCTTGGCTGCTGTTCCTAAGACTGCCAAACGCATTGCTGTTCTTGACAGAACTAAAGAACCGGGAGCTGTTGGCGAACCATTATACATGGATGTAAAAGACTGTTTCTACGGAAACGAAAACGCTCCTATCATCGTAGGCGGACGTTATGGTTTAGGCTCTAAAGACACTACTCCTGCACAGATCATCTCTGTATATGAGAACCTTTCTTTGCCTATGCCTAAGAATCAGTTCACTATCGGTATCAACGACGACGTAACATTTACTTCACTTCCTCAATTGGAAGAAATCGCTCTTGGCGGTGAAGGCATGTTCGAAGCTAAGTTCTTCGGTCTTGGCGCTGACGGTACGGTAGGTGCTAACAAGAACTCTGTAAAAATCATCGGTGACAACACTGACAAACACTGTCAGGCATACTTCTCTTATGACTCTAAGAAGTCGGGAGGTTTCACTTGTTCTCACCTTCGTTTCGGTGATACTCCTATCCGCTCTACTTATTTGGTAAATACTCCGAATTTCGTAGCTTGCCACGTTCAGGCATACTTGAGAATGTATGATGTAACCCGTGGTCTTCGTCAAAACGGTACATTCCTTTTAAACACAATCTGGAATGATGAAGAATTGGCAAAACACCTGCCTAACAACGTAAAACGTTACTTCGCACAAAAGAACATTTCAGTATATTATATCAATGCAACTCAGATTGCACAGGAAATCGGTTTGGGTAACCGTACCAATACAATCCTTCAGTCTGCATTCTTCCGTATCACAGGTGTTATCCCTGTAGACTTGGCTGTTGAACAAATGAAGAAGTTCATCATGAAGTCTTACGGTAAGAAGGGTGAAGACATTGTAAACAAGAACTACGCAGCAGTTGACCGCGGTGGTGAATACAAACAATTGACTATCGATCCGTCATGGGCTAATCTTCCTAACGATGAAGTTCCTGCAAACAACGATCCTGCTTTCATCAACGAAGTAGTTCGTCCTATCAATGCACAAGACGGTGACTTGCTTCCTGTATCTGCATTCAAAGGTATTGAAGACGGTACTTGGCATCAGGGAACATCACAATACGAAAAACGTGGTGTAGCTGCATTCGTACCGGAATGGAATGCTGAAAACTGTATCCAGTGTAACAAGTGTGCTTACGTTTGTCCTCATGCTTCTATCCGTCCGTTCGTTCTCGATGCAGAAGAACAGAAGGGTGCAAACTTCCCTATGCTGAAAGCAGTAGGAAAAGCATTCGACGGCATGACATTCCGTATTCAGGTAGACGTTCTCGACTGTCTTGGTTGCGGTAACTGTGCCGACATCTGTCCGGGTAATCCTAAGAAGGGTGGCAAGGCGTTGACAATGAAACATCTTGAATCTCAATTGGAACAAGCTCCTAACTGGGAATATGTAAGCAAGAACGTGAAGAGCAAACAACACTTGGTTGACGTTAAAGCCAACGTGAAGAACTCTCAGTTCGCAACTCCGTTGTTCGAGTTCTCAGGCGCATGTTCAGGTTGTGGTGAAACTCCATACGTTAAGTTGATTACTCAGTTGTTCGGTGATCGCGAAATGGTAGCTAACGCAACAGGGTGTTCTTCAATTTACTCCGGTTCTGTTCCTTCAACTCCTTATACTACTAACGAAAAAGGACAAGGTCCTGCTTGGGCTAACTCATTGTTCGAAGACTTCTGCGAATTCGGTTTCGGTATGGAACTTGCCAACGAAAAGATGCGCGCACGTCTTGTTAAGATAATGACTGAAGCTCAGGAATGCTCTTGCTGCTCAGACGAACTGAAAGCTCTGTTCCGTGAATGGATGGAGAACATGCTCGATGCAGACAAGACTAAGGAATTGGCAGACAAGATTATCCCAATGGTGGAAGCTTGCACTTGCGACATCTGCAAACAAGTTGCTTCATTGAAACACTATCTTGTTAAACGCAGCCAGTGGATCATCGGTGGTGACGGTGCTTCTTACGATATAGGTTACGGTGGTCTCGACCACGTTATCGCATCAGGTAAAGACGTTAACATCCTTGTTCTCGATACTGAAGTTTACTCTAACACAGGTGGTCAGTCATCTAAAGCAACTCCGGTCGGAGCTATCGCTAAGTTTGCTGCTGCAGGTAAGAGAGTACGTAAGAAAGACCTCGGTTTGATGGCTACTACTTACGGTTATGTATATGTTGCTCAGATTGCCATGGGTGCTGACCAAGCTCAGACCCTGAAAGCTATCCGCGAAGCAGAAGCATATCCCGGACCATCATTGATCATAGCTTACGCTCCATGTATCAACCACGGTTTGAAGGCAGGTATGGGTAAATCACAAGAAGAAGAAGAAAAGGCAGTAGCTTGCGGTTACTGGCACTTGTGGAGATACAACCCGGCTTTGGAAGCTGAAGGAAAGAATCCGTTCTCTCTCGATAGCAAAGAACCTAACTGGGCTGACTTCAAAGGCTTCCTGAAAGGCGAAGTTCGTTACGCATCTGTAATGAAACAATATCCTACAGAAGCTGAAGAATTGTTTGACGCAGCAGAAAACAATGCTAAATGGCGTTACAACAATTACAAGCGTTTGGCTAACCAAACTTGGGGTGAATAAGAATTAATATTCTTAACCAATAATATAAAGGCGATAACCTAAACCGGTTATCGCCTTTTTTGTTATATTTGTACATCAACTTTAAAAAAGAACTGCAATGCTTGAAGAAATTCTAAAATTCAACGAAGAGTTCGTCAAGAACAAAGGATATGAAAAATACCTTACCAACAAATATCCTGATAAGAAAATAGCTATTATCTCCTGCATGGATACCCGTCTGCTCGAATTAATCCCCGCCGCCTTAGGATTGAAGAATGGAGACGTAAAAATGATAAAAAATGCCGGAGGTATTATCTCACATCCATTCGGCAGTGCAGTAAGAAGTTTACTGATTGCCATTTACGAGCTCGGAGTGGAGCAAGTTATGATTATAGGTCATACAGATTGCGGTGCACAAAGCCTGAACAGTCAAAGCGTGCTTTCCCACATGAAAGAAAGAGGAATATCGGAAAATAACATCGAACTGATGAAATATTGCGGAGTAAACGTAGAATCTTGGCTACATGGATTCAGCAGCGTAGAAGAAGCAATCAAAAACTCAGTAGAGCTTGTAAAGAAACATCCACTTATTCCGTCGGACATTAAAATAAACGGATTTATCATTGACTCCGTCACCGGAGAATTAAAACTGATTATCTAAAAAGAATATACACATGAAAACACTATCAAACACTAAACTAACCATAAAAGTAGCTCCACACGGAGCAGAACTGAGCAGTATCGTTTCCAATGCCGACGGTAAAGAATACCTGTGGCAAGCAGATCCGGCTTTCTGGAAACGCCATTCACCCGTGCTCTTCCCCATTGTAGGCGGAGTATGGAATAACGAATACAGACATGAAGGAATTACCTATCCGCTATCACAACACGGCTTTGCCCGAGACAATGAGTTTGAATTAATAAAAGAAACTGAAAACGAAGTACTTTATCGTTTTTCCGACAATGAGGAAACACGGAAAGTTTATCCGTTTCCATTCTTATTAGAGATAGGTTATCAACTGACCGACAATAAAGTAAAAGTATTGTGGACTGTCAAAAATACCGGAACCAAAGAATTGCATTTCCAAATCGGTGCACATCCGGCATTTTATTATCCTGACTTTAATCCCGCCGTGCAAGGAAGAGGCTTTTTCACTTTCGACAAGACCGATGACTTAGACTACATACTTATCAAAGAAAAGGGATGTGTCTCTACCGATAAATATCCGCTACCTCTGATTAAAGGATTACTTCCTATCGACATACATACTTTTGATAAAGATGCGCTTATCTTTGAGGACAGTCAAATTAAAACAGTCACACTCTTGGATAAGAAACGTAAGCCCTATTTAAGCCTGCATTTCACAGCTCCTGTCGTGGGATTATGGTCGCCTCCAACCAAGAATGCACCATTTGTATGTATCGAACCTTGGTATGGACGTTGTGACAGAGTCAATTATACAGGAGAGTTCAAAGACAAAGACTGGATGCAGCATTTAGCTCCGGGAGGAATATTCCATGCAGAGTATATAATTGAAATAGAAGGCTTATAATCATTCATTTTTGCCAACAAGCAAATTATTTGTTTCAATCAACAAGTCATTTGCTACAATCATCAAGTTGTTTTTTACAATCAACAAGTTATTTGAAATAAACAACTTGTTGATTGAAAAAGCGATGCATTAACTTTTTAAATATCTTTCTTTAATCTCTTCTTCCCATGAAGATAAAGATATAATAAACCAAAGTTGCCAATGAACCAAGAGCCGCAACTACATATGTATAGGCAGCGGAACGCAAAGCGTCTTCCGCTTGTCGGTGATTGGAAGAATTAGTAATTCCTGCACTGCTCAACCACACTAAAGCACGTTTACTTGCATTGATTTCCACCGGTAAAGTGATGAAGCTAAACAAAGTAGTTGTAGCAAACAAAATAATACCCGCCAATAATAATTGAGGGAAAGATTGTATCATCAAGATACCTGCAAGTAATATCCAACTCATGATACTGGACGAGAATTGTACAATAGGTACTAATGCCGAACGCATCTTCAATGGAGCATAAGCACGTGCATGCTGAACAGCATGACCACATTCATGGGCAGCAACCGCAGCAGCAGCTACACTATTACTGTTATATACGCTTTCACTCAAATTTACCGTTTTATTCATCGGGTTGAAGTGGTCGGTCAAATGTCCGGGAGTAGATGTTACCGTCACATCATAAATTCCATTGTCATGAAGCATCTGCAAAGCTACATCACGTCCTGTCATACCATTGGAAAGAGGTATCTGTGAGTACTTTTTAAACTTACTCTGCAAATGTGCCTGAACCAGATAGCTCACAACGGCAATACCAATAAACAATATCCAATAAGAAGCAATCATAATCTTTTTTCTTTAAATAATTATATGTAGCAATAGTACAAATTGTTTGCCAAACTTTACAAAATTCCTAATAGTCTTTCACTAAAGCTGCTGCATTTTAAGAAGAATTATCTAAAAAAGTAAAAGGCTGCCATTTCTGACAGCCTTTACCAGTTGATTAAACAATCTATATCTCGTTTAGTTGTTTTCAGGACGAAGTTTACGAACAGTAACAGCTGTCTGCCACATTTCACTTTCACGCAATGCTTTCAATTCTTCTTCCAACTTTTCACGATAATCGGGTTTAGAGTTAGAATCAATAGAAATCTGAGCTTCGTTACCGGTCTTTACGCTATGATATAACTTCTGAACAACCGGTTTGATAGCATCATGGAACGGAGTCATCCAATCCAAAGCACCACGCTGAGCAGTTGTAGAACAGTTGGCATACATCCAGTCCATACCGTTCTTTGCAAACAGTGGCATCAATGACTGAGTTAACTCTTCAACAGTTTCATTGAAAGCTTCGGAAGGAGTATGTCCGTTTTCACGCAATACTTCATATTGAGCCAATAACAAACCTTGGATAGCACCCATCAATGAACCACGTTCACCTGTAAGGTCGGAAGTAGCTTCACGAACGAAAGTTGTTTCAAACAAATATCCCGAACCGATACCAATACCCAAAGCAATAGTTCTTTCCATAGCCTTGCCGGTATAATCCTGATAAATAGCATAAGATGAATTCAAGCCACGGCCTTCGAGGAACATAGTACGGAGTGAAGTACCCGAACCTTTAGGAGCTACCATGATAACATCAATATCTTTAGGAGGAACAACACCTGTACGGTCACTCCAAGTAATAGCAAAACCATGAGAGAAATAAAGAGCTTTTCCGGCAGTCAGATAAGGTTTCATAGTAGGCCATACAGACATAACAGCCGCATCAGACAGCAGACACATAACGATAGTAGCTTTTTCGCAAGCTTCTTCGATGCCGAACAAAGTTTCACCCGGAACCCATCCGTCAGCTACCGCCTTTTCATATGTTTTACCCGCACGTTGTCCTACGATTACATTGAAACCATTATCTCTAAGGTTCAATGACTGACCGGGGCCTTGTACACCATAACCGATTACAGCAATTGTTTCATTTTTCAATACTTCTCTTGCTTTTTCCAAAGGAAATTCTTCGCGAGTCATTACGTTTTCCGTAACTCCACCAAAATTCAATTGTGCCATTTTGTTTTTCTTTTTAACTATAAACTAACTTAAATAAATATCACTTTACTACGGCAAACGATCTCTTTGCCGTTCTTTTTAACTTCAATATCATAGGTGTTTCCATCAATTTCTTCTTTATAGAAAGAAAGGACATCGCCATAATAACTCTCGGCTACATAAGCCATTTCAAAACGTTTGATACGCTTTTCCTTAAACATCTCTATCGGGAAAAGGTCGAGGATATGCTCAATGTATTTGATACTGTTCACATGCCCGTTAATATCAATATCACTGTATTTGGTCTGATATTCCACAGGAGCTGCATTTTCCGAAACCTTTATGCGTCCCGCTTTCTCAATCGGGCACTCCTTGTCGCATACATAATCCACAATGCTTCCACCGTGAAGGGTAAGCAAATCGGCGGGTTTACGTGTCTCCATGCTTATCATAGCCCAAACAGAACGGGCGTAGCCTATCTCCTTCCCGTCTTTATTCAGAATGGCAAAGTTACGGTCGGTAAACAAACGATAAACATTCTCTACCCAAGTCTGAATGCTAAACGCCTCATATTGATAAGGCATTTCCTCCAATTCGACCGCCAAGCGTGAGAGCACCCATGTATAATGATTCTCATTCAACGAAGCTATGCCGAATCCTCTATCCGCAGCATGAAATCCCGCACAGTTCAACAGATGATTACCCAAGACACTCATTGTCAGATGTCCGGTAAAGTCTACATGAAAAGGTTCCGCCACGAAATTGTATGTTCCAACTTTGTTGTCCTCACTCATTATGCTTATTCTTTTTTACTGTTCTTATATTTTTCTTCCCTGTATGAAAGGAATTCGTTTACACGTTCAAAGCAACTGGTAGTGATAGCCACACGTCCCGAACGGACGAACTGCAACACACATCCCAATGCTTTCAGTTCTCCATAAAGAGAAGTAATATCTTCACTGATACCGTTCTTTTCAACAATGGCAAACACCGGGTTCACTTCCACAATACGTGCATTGTAGCGACGGATTACCTTCGACGCTTCGGGAGTCGATTGAAACTCGGGAACAGATACTTTATACAAAGCTATTTCATGGAAATAGATCTCATCATCCGTAAAGTAATGTGCCTGCAACACATCTATCTTCTTTTCAATCTGCTTCACCACTTTTTCTATGGTATCCTTATCTGTCCATACAGTAATGGTATATTTATGTACTCCTTTAATAGAGGACGCCGAAACATTCAAACTTTCAATATTTATCTGACGACGGGTAAACACTGCCGTAACCTGATTAAGCAAACCCGCAATGTTCTCCGAATGAACGATTAATGTATATAATGCTTTATTTTCCATAACGACTCTCCTATTAACATTCCAACAACATTTGGTTTACCGAACCACCCGGAGGTGTCATCGGCAACACGTTTCCTTCTTCAACCACACATGCTTCGAGCAAATAAGCTCCGTCGGTAGCTAGCATTTCCTCGATAGCTTCACTTAATTCCGCACGAGTCTTGACACGCTTTGCCGGAATATCATAAGCCGAGGCTATCTTTATATAATCCGGATTCAGCATCGGGGTAAAGGAGTATCTGCCGTTAAAGAACATGGCCTGCCACTGACGAACATTACCTAAATAATTATTGTTAAGCACAATCATCTTAACCGGAGCTTTTTGTTCCATAATCGTTCCAAACTCCTGAATGTTCATCTGCAAACCGCCATCTCCCATAAATACGCAAACGGTGCGGTCGGGACGTCCAAAGGTAGCACCTATGGCTGCCGGAAGACCGAATCCCATTGTTCCCAATCCGCCGGAAGTTATGATGCTGCGGTCTTTGCTATATTTGAAATAACGTGCAGAAATCATTTGGTTCTGGCCAACATCGGTCACAAGTACAGCTTCGTGATTGGTAGCATCGCTCACTGCACGTACCACTTCCCCCATGCTTAAAACATCGCTTGCCGGATGAAGTTCGGGCTGGATTACTTTTTCATCTTCTTCTTTAGCATAAGAAGCGAAACTATTGATCCACTCTTTATGATTGTTTGGTTGAAGCAGTTCCGTAACAGCAGCAAGTGTCTCCTTGCAGTCGCCAAGAACAGCCACATTCGTTTTTACATTTTTATCTATTTCCGCCGGATCAATGTCGAAATGTATAATCTTCGCCTGTTTGGCATAAGTATCGAGCTTGCCTGTTACGCGGTCATCGAAACGCATACCTACGGCAATGATAACATCCGCCTCATTTGTTTTCACATTGGGAGCAAGATTACCATGCATACCGAGCATGCCCATATTCAATGAATGTTCCGTTTTCAAAGCTGATAATCCAAGCAGCGTACAGCCAACCGGAAGATCCGCCTTTTCAATGAAAGTACGTAATTCTTTCTGTGCATTTCCCAGTTCCACTCCCTGACCGACCAATACCAGAGGACGCTTTGCAGCATTTATCAATTCGGCAGCAGTCTTCACTGCTTCAAAGTCTGTATCGGGAACAGGAACATAGCTACGGATAAAATCAAGTTTAGCCGGAGTGTATTCCATCATTTCTACCTGTGCATTCTTTGCAAAGTCGAGCACCACAGGACCGGGACGACCACTCTTGGCAATATAGAAAGCACGTGCCACAGCCCAAGGTACATCTTCCGCACGACGGATTTGATAACTCCATTTAGTGATTGGCTGGGTTATGCCTACCAAATCTACTTCCTGAAAAGCATCCGTACCGAGGAAAGCAGTTCCCACCTGACCGGCAATTACTACAATAGGAGTACTGTCAATCATTGCATCGGCAATACCTGTAACCGTATTTGTCGCACCGGGACCACTTGTTACCAAGCATACTCCCACTTCTCCCGAAACGCGGGCATAACCTTGTGCTGCATGGGCAGCTCCTTGTTCGTGACGAACCAATATATGATTTAAGCTATTTTGATGGTCATATAGGGCATCGAATGTGGGCATGATAGAACCTCCGGGATAACCGAAAATCGTACGTACGCCATGATATTCCAATGAACGCATCAAAGCTTCTCCGCCTGAAATTAATTCTTTACTCATAATACATAATATTTTAATGTGCTAATACTTACATGCTTAATTGGCACATTAACAAATTGGCAAATTATTCAATTATTCTCACTGCTCCCTTATCGGCAGAACTTACCATGCCGGCATATGCTTTCAGGCTCTTCGGAACATTGCGTTCACGATTCGGGGCTGTAAAAGCGAGTTTACCGCGTTTCAATTCTTCTTCGCGACGTGCTGCCAGTTCTTCATCGGTCAATTTTACATTGATTGTCCTTTCAGGGATATTGATCTCGATGATGTCGCCGTCCTTAATCAAACCGATATTTCCTCCTGCTGCGGCTTCGGGCGAAACGTGTCCGATACTTAAACCGGAAGTACCACCACTGAAACGTCCGTCAGTTATCAAAGCACATTCTTTACCCAAATGTTTTGACTTGATATAAGAAGTAGGATAAAGCATTTCCTGCATTCCGGGACCGCCTTTCGGACCTTCGTGAGTGATGACAACAACATCACCGCTAACGACTCGGCCTTTCAGAATACCTTCACAAGCACTGTCTTGTGAATCGAATACTTTGGCAGGACCGGTAAACTTCCAGATATTTTCGTCTACTCCGGCTGTCTTTACCACACAACCGTCCTGAGCAATGTTTCCTTTCAATACGGCAAGTCCGCCATCTTTTGTATAAGCATGAGCAACGTCACGGATACAGCCTTCGGCACGGTCTTTATCCAATTCCTTGTAATATGCACCCTGCGAACCGAGTTCCAGATTAAAGAACCCGGCAGCCGCACTTCTATATTTACGGATAGCTTCTTCGCAGACGTTAGGACTGGTTATGCAGTACTTATCAATAGCCTCCAGCAATGTCATACCGTCCACACGGTTTACGTGAGCATCAATCAATCCGGCAGCATCCAGTTCCGCCATGATTGAAAGAATACCTCCTGCACGGTTTACATCCTGAATATGGTATTTCTGAGTATTCGGAGCTACTTTGCACAAGCATGGAGTGTGGCGCGAAAGCGCATCTATATCATCCATCGTGAAATCTGCTTCGGCTTCGTGTGCTATGGCAAGTAAGTGAAGTACCGTATTGGTAGAACCACCCATGGCAATATCGAGTGTCATTGCATTAAGGAAAGCCCGGCGGGTAGCGATGCTTCTCGGAAGTACGCTTTCATCACCGTCCTCATAATATTTATAGGTGTTCTTTACGATTAATTTAGCTGCTTCCTTGAACAATTCCTTACGGTTTTCGTGAGTGGCAACAATCGTTCCGTTACCCGGAAGTGCCAAACCGATAGCTTCGTTTAGGCAATTCATCGAGTTAGCCGTGAACATACCCGAACAACAACCACAGGTGGGGCAAGCCGCATTCTCAATCTGAGCAACTTTTTCATCACTCACCGATTCGTCTGCCGACTTAATCATGGCATCAATCAAATCAAGATGTTCGCCATTCAGTTCTCCGGCTTCCATCGGACCTCCCGACACAAATACAGTGGGGATATTCAATCTCATGGCAGCCATAAGCATACCCGGAGTTATTTTATCGCAATTGGAGATGCAAACCATCGCATCTGCCTTATGCGCATTCACCATATACTCTACGCTATCTGCAATAATATCGCGTGACGGAAGAGAATAAAGCATGCCATCGTGTCCCATTGCTATGCCGTCATCAATAGCAATCGTATTGAATTCTGCCGCAAAGCAACCCAGTTTCTCAATTTCAGCTTTTACCTGCTGGCCTATCTCGTGTAAATGAACATGTCCGGGAACGAATTGAGTAAATGAATTGACGATAGCAATAATAGGTTTTCCTAATTGTTCTTTCTTCATGCCGTTGGCTGCCCAGAGAGCTCTTGCTCCTGCCATGCGGCGACCTTGTGTACTATACGAACTACGTAATTGCTTTTTCATTTCCATCTCTATTTCTTATTAATTAAAAAGCCTCTCTCAACTCAGTGAGAAAGGCTTCAAATAATATCTTTAAGTACGCTAATACATACACACAACCTTTCTCACGCTCTTGATGGTAGCACCACGAGACGAATGACGTTCACGAGAATCAGGTTAATGGATGTAATTGCAATCATACTATTGTTTCTTTTTTAATGATGACGCAAAGGTACAGCCTTTTTTGTAATCTCCAAACAATTTGAAGATATTTTTATTGCTAATATTAATAATCGTAAGAAAAAGAACGTTTTTTATCTTGTTTTATCACAAAACAAAGCTATTAATCATTAGTTCTTCATTATTTTATGTCTATTTCATTCAATAGCGATGTTAAGACTTCCATAGTGCTCTGTTAAACACCTTTATCCCTATGATTTAGTCCATTCATACAGAATAGTTAATAACTTGACAGCTGTCAAGTTACTAACTCATTAGTATAAAAGGCATTAACAATACTGAATAAATCACTTAACATCCGGCGGGAAAGTGCTTGCATAAGAGCACAAAAAAAGGAGGCCAAAGCCTCCTTCTTCTTTCATTTACCTATCATTTACAATTCAATGCCCCTGTTCTTCAAAGTGAGGTTCATCAATTCCAAGTATTTAGCATATTGCTCTTTGGATAATTCACCTTTCATCAACTTCAAATTACCATAAATGGCATTGTGCAACACATCTTTCTTTCTCTTTTTGCTGGAGTTCTTCACTGCCTGCATTCTCTCATTAAAATATTCACAAATAGAGGTAACATTTTCTGTTTGTTGTGAAGACAAGTTCAAGCATTTACTCAATTTACTTGCATCAACACTCAAATTTTCTGTTTCTGCACCTTTCTCAGCGAACACAGTAGTACACATACATAATGCTACTACAAAAACTAAGCTTAAACGTTTCATAATACCTACTGAATTAAATTGTTAAACCTAAAAACAAAACTTGTACCTAAAAACTAAATACCTTAAAAACTTAATACCTAATAAACTAATACTTTTACCTATATTTCTTCTTTATTACTCTGCAAAGATAGAAACATGTTTTATAGCATCAAAACATATTTCCATAAAACAGCTTCAATAAGCATACAAAATGTACATTATTTGATTTATATCAAGTTTAATATGTAACACAATCGTAACATTCACAATCATTTTGGAGCATATAATCACATATGCATTATATTAATTATCTTTGTGAATCACTTTAAAACAATGAATTATGAAATATAACTTCGATGAAATAATAGACCGGACAGGAACCGACTCTATAAAGGTAGAAGGCGTGCAGACTAATTGGGGAAGAAATGACCTTATCCCCATGTGGGTGGCAGACATGGACTTCCGCACCCCTCCTTTTATAATGGATGCCATACGCAAACGTTGCGAACATGAAGTATTGGGCTACACTTGCCCCTGCAATTCCTATAAAGAAAACATTATCAAGTGGCAAAAAGAGAGACATCAGTTGGATATAACTGAAGATATGATTCAGTTTACTCCCGGAATTGTGCCCGGACTTGCTTTTGCCATCCAATGTTTCACCAAACCGGGTGATAAGGTAATTATCCAGACTCCGGTTTATCACCCTTTCTTTCTTGTAACCGAAAAGAACGGACGCATCCCTGCATATAACCCGTTGATACTGGAGGACGGACAATACAAGATGGATATAGAGCACTTGAAACGAATCATTGATAAAGACTGTAAACTCTTGCTGCTTTGCAATCCTCATAATCCCGGCGGACGTATCTGGACAAAAGAAGAACTGGAAGTTATCGCAGACATCTGCCATGAGAATAACATTGTCGTTGTTTCCGATGAAATCCATGCCGATCTTGCATTGCCCGGACAGGAACATACGGCATTTGCCACAGTTTCGGAAAAGGCACGTTGCAATTCCATATCATTCATGGCAGCCAGCAAAGCATTCAATATCCCCGGCTTAAGCAGTTCTTATGCCGTTATCCCTAATAAAGAGTTAAAAGAAAGGTTCAGTGCATTCGTTGAAAACAGCGAATTGGGCAACGGACATGTATTTGCTTTCATTGCAGTAGCTGCTGCTTACAAAAACGGAAGCGAATGGTTAAGCCAAGTTACCGAATACATTCAAAGCAACATAAATTATCTCGATACTTTCCTTAAAGAGCATGCACCGAAGATTAAAGCTATCCGTCCACAGGCTTCTTATCTGGTATTCCTCGATTGCCGGGAGCTCGAACTGTCTCAGGAAGAACTGATTAAATTCTTTGTGGAAGACGTTCACCTTGCCATGAACGATGGAGCAATGTTTGGAAAAGAAGGAACCGGATTCATGCGCATGAACATCGGCTGCCCTAAAGGCACACTGCAAAAAGCACTTAATAATCTGAAAATAGCGTACAAGGAACGGTTCGAGTAGAAATTATTCGTATCTTTGCAAATTCAGAATAATCTGAAAATAACAATTTGACAATTAGAATAAATGGAAATTACACCAAACAGATTCATCAGTGTATCATACGATTTGTATGACAGTGATAAAGACTTAGTGGAAAAGGCAACTAAAGAACGTCCGTTCGAGTTTATCTCAGGAATGGGTACTACTCTTGATGCTTTCGAAGAACAAGTGGCAGGCTTGCAAGCCGGAGACAAATTCGAATTCACTATCAAATCAGAAAACGCTTACGGAGAATATAATGAAGAACATGTTTTGGATTTACCCAAAAACATCTTTGAAATAGAAGGCAAGTTTGACACAGAACGTATTTTTGCCGGTAACGTAGTTCCTTTGATGGACTCGGAAGGTAACCGTATGAATGCTACCGTAGTGGAAGTGAAAGACGATGTTGTAGTAGTTGACTTGAACCACCCGTTGGCAGGTGAAGACCTGACTTTCTCCGGTGAAGTTCTTGAATCACGTATCGCTACCAACGAAGAAATCCAGAATATGGTTAATGCGATGGGCGGTCACGGCGGTTGCGGATGTGGCTGCGGAGAAGAAGGCTGTGGTGACGGATGCAACGATGAAGGTTGCGGAGATAGCTGCGGATGCGGACACTGCCACTAATATAATGTTTAGCGGATTAGTGATTAGTGATTAATATCATACTAATCACTAAACACTAACCCGCTAATCACTATTTACTTATCATTATTTCAAGAACAAGTTTATCGGTTTCATTCATTCCCTTAGAACCGATCAAGGTCAGATTCCTGATGCACTTGTCTACATCATCATCAATAATACCTTCCACCGAAGTCACGGATTTATCTTCCATAGCGAGCATTGCAGAAAGAACCGCAGTAGAAACTCCACTGGTAACTTTCATGGCACAGCTTGGTTTTGCACCATCACAAATCATTCCGGTAATATTGCCAATCATGTTCTTCACAGCATAACAAATCTGTTCGTAGCTGCCACCCATTAAATAAGTGATGCCACAGCTTGAACCTGTTGCTGCCACTACGCATCCGCAAAGTGCGGATAAACGTCCTAAACTTTGTTTAATATAAATAACAGTAAGGTGGCTTAACATCAACGCGCGGATTAACTCTTCTTCCGACTTATGGGTATCTTCAGCATAAACCAATACCGGCATAGTTGCAGAAATACCTTGATTGCCGCTTCCCGAATTACTCATAACCGGAATCATGGCTCCTGCCATACGGGCATCGCAAGCACCTGAAGTATAAGAAAGAATATGAGAGAACACGCAATCGCCCATTATTTCTTTTTCATATTTACCGCGCATGGTTTTACCTAATGAATGGCCATAGTTTCCTTTGAAAGAACTTTCAGCGGCAGCTTTGTTTAAACGCGCCGTTTCAAGAATGAAACGGATTTCATCCAAAGGAGCGGTAGTTGCAAAGTCATATACTTTACGAAGGTTCAGCACCAAATCATCCCCGGCACATTCGCCTTTCGAAGATTGACATTTACTAAACAGCACTTCATTATTTTTAGCCACATAGATAAAGCATGTATGTCCTCCGGCAATGGTAGCCACGGCCTTTTCATCACCTGCTTCACAAATAGCTTCAATATATAGCTTTTCTTCTATATTATCTTTCAGACAGATATTGATCCGTTTTCCGGCTATCATCTCTTTGCCTTGCTCCACAGCCTGAGGAGTACTGTCTTTCAATACTTCAAGCTGATATTCCGATTTACCGATCAATGCACCGAGAGCCACAGCGATAGGCAAACCAATCATACCTGTTCCGGGAATCCCCACTCCCATGGCATTCTTCAAGATATTAGCACTCAAATACACAGTAATCTTCTCCGGCAAACGGCCTAAAGTTTCACTTGCTTTAGCTACAGCCAAAGCTACGGCAATAGGTTCTGTACACCCGATTGCCGGAATAACTTCGCGTTTTACTAACGCTATAATCTGTTTTCTTTCCGATTCGTTCATCACAAATATAGTCTCTGTTTGAGTTGTTTATAAGATTGCTACAAAGGTAATAATAAAATAAAATGTAACCACTTGTTAGCGAATAAATATTAATAAAACACTGAGATGCTTACACTTTGTTTGTCAACTAAAAAAAGTTATTTAACAAACAGTTGCAACGAATGATAAAAAAAAGAAGTACCTTTGCAGCCAAAATTTCGCTTTTTTATAGAAAAAGTGTCTAAACTAAAAATTTAATGAAGATGAAACTGAAACTATTATTATTCAACCTCATCCTTTGCCTCACCTTTGTATCTTGTATCAAAGATGAAGCGCCTAATGCCGAAGCGGATATTCTTACGTGTCAAGTTCCGGGAGATATTTTAAAGATGGATCCTATCATTACGAATGATAAAATTACAATCCTCGTAAAAAAAGATACTCCCATGGATAAACTTGCTCCCGAATTTACCTTGACACCGGGAGCCAGTATAGATCCTGCAAGTGGTAAGGAACGCGATTTCACTACTCCGCAGTATTATACCGTTACCTCACAAGATGGGAAATGGAAAAAGAAATATGAGGTAACTTTCATTGATGCCGGAATCAGTACAATATATCATTTTGAAGATTTCAGATTAAATGATAATAACAAATATCAAATCTTTTATGAAAAAGATGCTAAAGGCAACAATATCATGGATTGGGCAAGTGGCAATCCGGGATATGCTTTGACAGGTACGCCTGAGAGCAAAACGCCAAGCGGGTTTCCCACAGTTTCTGCTGATGGCGGGAAAGAAGGGAAATGCCTAAAACTAGAAACCAAATCAACAGGGCCTTTTGGAGAAGGTATGGGCATGCCTATTGCAGCCGGTAATTTATTTATGGGAAAATTCGATGTATTGAGCGCTCTTACAAATGCCTTAAAAGCTACAAAATTCGGAATGCCTTTCGAATTTGTTCCAACCTACCTTACAGGCTATTATAAATATAAAGCGGGCAGTGTATTTAGTGAAGATGGCAAACCAGTTGATAATAAAACAGATAAATGTGATATTTATGCCATTTTTTATGAAACAGATGATAAAGCTAAAACACTTGATGGAACAAATGCTCTTACAAGTCCTAATTTAATTTCCATTGCACGCATTGACAATCAAAAAGAAACAGATGAATGGACTCAGTTCTATCTTCCTTTTATAAGCTTACCCGGTAAAACCATAGATAAGAATAAATTGGCTGAAGGAAAATATAATATTTCTATCGTATTTTCTTCAAGTATTGAAGGTGATAAATTTAAAGGTGCAGTGGGCAGTACCTTATATATTGACGAAGTGCAATTAATGTATAAAGAAAACTAATCTAAGAGTACAAATAATGAAAAAGAATATATTAGCGTGTTTATTTGCCTTTGCATTTATCACTATTGTAAACGCACAAGAAGAAAGAAACCAGGGTATCATTTGGTCTTCATTAAGAGGGTTAGACTATGAGATTAAAGCAGGTTTCAATATTGGTGGAGTTTCTCCCATTCCATTACCTGAAGAAATCAGAGCTTTAACCGGTTATAGACCTACAGTATGTCTTTCTATTGAAGGAAATATAACCAAATGGTTAGATGCTCAAAAGAAATGGGGAGTAGCATTAGGTCTCAAATTAGAAAATAAAGGAATGGAAGCCAGAGCCCGCGTTAAGAACTATGGCATGGAAATAACCGATGGCGGAAGTACAGTTAAAGGTATGTGGACAGGTAAAGTGAGAACTAAAGTCAGAAACTCCTATTTCTCTATTCCTGTACTTGTCAAATACCAATTATCTCCTCGTGTTAATCTAAGTGCGGGACCTTATGTATCATTCATGACAAACGGTGATTTCTCCGGAGATGTTTATGAAGGGTATCTGAGAGAAGATAACCCAACAGGGGCTAAAGTTGTATTTGAAGGGGATAAAAAAGCATCTTATGATTTCTCCGATAACTTACGTAAGTTCCAATGGGGTGCACAAATAGGTACCGAATGGAGAGCATTCAAGCATTTGAATGTATTTGCAGACTTAACTTGGGGCTTGAATGATGTTTTTGAAAAAGATTTCCAAACCATTACTTTCGCCATGTATCCTATCTATCTTAATGTGGGATTTGGTTATGCATTCTAATTAAATCAATTATAAAATAGATTTATAATAATTATTATCTTACATATATCAAGACGCCCGTCATACTACTGTATAACGGGCGTCTTTAGTATATAATTCTAACCTGTAAAATGTGTCCGAATGAATTAAATCCATCCGGACACATAGCTGTCAATGAGCTACCTAACCAGCTCTACATTCAAATCATTCCGGACAACGCACAGCTTCCATCCAATCATTGTCTCCATGAGCTCTCCGCGCAATAGCATCATAACCATGACCTGTCATATCCCTAACAACAGTTTTACCGTCTTCTGTCTGATCCGAAGAATTAAACCTCCAATATGCCAATAATCCTTCTGAAGCAGGATCCACATAACATTTATTATTTGTCAATTCGGCAGCACTCAATACTCTCGTCCATACACGTGTTTCACTGATATATCCATCTAAGTAACGACCATTATATGAATACCCCATACGGAATGTACCGCCATCATATAAATTAACCGGGTTTTTACGGTTACTCATTTCTTTAGAACCAAGCAATACACCATCCAAATAAAGTTTTGTACTGTGACCGTCAAACACCGCAGCTACATGATACCATTTCTTCGTCACACAAGGAGATTCACTTGTAATCTGATCTCCGGCTGTAAGTTGTAATTGTCCCGGATCAAGACTGGCATCGCCAAAGCGTAACAAGAATGTTTCACTATCTTCAATACCAATAATAGAACTGATTCTCGGATCTCTCGGTTGGAAATTATTTGCATAAATGCGAGTTTCCATTGTAAATGCATTCAGAGCCTTCAATTCAGGATGTTCTTTAAACTTAGGCACCTCCAGATAGTTAGAATTCAAATAAGCAGCCTTTGTAATAATAGTCTTATTAATTACAATATAGAGGGTTTTGCATGATTCCAAAATATCAATTCCTCCCTCTGCATTAGTTATAGAAACAGGAACTACATAAGTTGCTCCTTCCTCAAAATCTTCTGCCGAAGTTAAGTCAAACATTATAGGATCGGAGACACTATATCCTGCCGGTATAACAGACTTATCTGTAGCCAAAGCATAACAACCTTTAGGTAATACTTTGTAATTCCTATTGAACTTTCGGTTATAAGCATCTACTAAAGAATTATCAATCGTAAAGTTTACAGCAACATCTTTGTCCAACTTTGCAGTACAAGTGGCACTCACTCCGAATGTTGCCGGTCCGTCTACAGTCATGTGTGCAGTAACATCTGTTTCTGCACCTGTAACAAATATAACATCTTTGTATTCATCTTCATTCTTACATGAAAAACAAAGAACCAGAACTGTTACAAGAGCTAATAAGTATTTTAATTTCATCATTATTCTAAATTTAGTGATTAAATAATTATACTATTTATACAAATTAATCAAGTTAGTACCAGTATAACCGGCTGGATTTGTGAAATTAAAACGTAGGTAACGAGCCTTGACCGGAGTATACAAGCTAACATAGTTAAATGCCGGATTACTTGCATTACCAGCCGCTTTTAAACTTGCAGCAGTAACGATTTCTTCATAAGTAATTCCGTCTTTACTTATACTTATAGTAACAGACTTTGCACTGTAAGTTGAAGCTGAGAATGTCCCATAATAAGGACAGAATGAGAATCCATTAATAACTTGCTCTGTTTTAATATCGAGATTTACAACTGGAGCAGCTGAAGATACAAACCAATAAGTAGCCGGATTATTATCGAGCAAATTATTAACGTTGCCCTCATAAATTCTGGCAGAAGATTCTATGCTCCAATCTTCAGTATCCATTAACTCGGCATCAGGAATTGCATCGGAACTATAGGTCATATACTTCTTATCAATTTTAAGATAAATAATATTCTTATCCACATCAGCCTGAACTTCGCTACCGCCTACCATCACTTTTGAAATGACAAAAGGTAGCAAATAAGTCTCGCTCAGTTCTAACGCCTCCGGTTTTGTTATTTCAACCTCAACCAAATCTTGCGTAGTCGCTTCTCCCTGTTTCATATTTACTGTAAAGTTCCTCAAAGCAAAACAAGAAGACTGAAGAGGTTTATAATTTGTCTTATGAACTGTATTATAACTTTCAACTAAACTTTCATCTGTTTCAAAAGAAATAACAGCATCAGCTTCAAATACTTCGGAACTGATAACCGGAAAATCAAACACATTTTTAAGGATACCTATAGGCGAATCGATCATAGTCATTGATACATCTCTTCCGATACTATTATATCTTTTATCTATTTTAAGATAAATAGTATGCAAATTCTCACTGATTTGAACTCCCTTATCATCCGTTGACAGGTTTGAAATAGTGAGTGGTAACAAATATTCTTCATCAAATTCCACTTCTTCGGGTTTTGTTATTTCAATTTTCACCGAATCTTGAGAGGAAAATTCCCCTTGTTTCATCTTTACAATCAAATTCTTTGCATCATAGCAATTAGGCGGAAGAATTTTATATTCCGTACTATTCCTGTCATTATAACTTTCCAACAAACTTTCATCTACCTTAAAAGAAATGTCGGCATCAACAGCCAATTCTCTGGAACTCACTACCGGAAAGCCTAATGTCCTTTTAATGATACCTTCAGGACTATCAACCAAATGAAAAGACAATACACCATTAATACCACTGTTTACATATACCCGCTGATCTTTTGAGTAAAGTTCGTCTTCCGAACAAGAAGTCAACAGATTACATGTCACACAAATTAAGCCTACGATATATAGATGTTTTATTTTTAATTTTCTCATAATATAATTCATCTGTAGTTATTATTATTGATTTGCCGGATTCATAATCTGAATGGCCTGACGCATATATTTATAATCCGGAGAAAGGACATATTCATTTTCCATGTGATAAGTTCCCGCTCCACCTTTCTTCCCTTGAGTCGGATGAAACCTTGCCATACCAATTAAAGAAGGCCAAGTGTTACCATAATTATCACGATAATCAGGATTTCCACCGGTAGATGCATAACTTTCAAAATTTTCTGTAAAGATGTATTGTTCCGGTTTCCATCCTACTGCATAAGCATCATTAAAACGTCCCTGAAGATCTCCATCTCCACTGCTATTATATGATTGTACAATTCCATAATCAAACAGTTCTGCTAATCCCATATTTAAAGCTCCGGGAACTCCATCAATAACAAATAACTTCCCGGTTCCTGATTTGGGTCCCAAATATTTACTGATCTCTCTTACCAAGACTTCCATATTATGCCTTCCAGCAGTACTTAGCGATGTACTTTCAAGATTATCCGGATCAATAAAATGCCCTTTACCTCCCCAACCCGGTTCATAGTCAAAGTCAAGTCCATCATAATTATACTTATTTACAGAGTCAACCAAAGCTTTTGCGTAAACCAAAATACCTTCATCTGTTGCAACAAGGTCTCCATCTTCATCTTCGACCAAAAACTCTTTTGGAAGTTCATGTGCAAAAGTGGTGAAAATAACTTTGGTTCCCTTCACTTGCTGAACATACTCTTTATCGGCAATCTGAGCCGGAGATAAATTATGCCAGTCGCCCCAAATAGAAATAATATCCATACTATCGGGAACATTATCAAGTCTTGTTGACATAGCAGAGCCTTCAGCCGTCCATAAGCCGAACCAACCGAATGCGACCTGATGATCTGTCTTTTTATATGCTCTGAGGTTTGCTAAATATTCTTCCGTCTTAACGAAAGGATGTTGCAATTCTTTTGGAGTTGGCTCATTTTGATTTTCACAAGCAGTGAAAGCAAACGGTAAAGCCAGACACAATATAATTAGTTTTATAACATTCTTCATCGTAATATTTCTATAATATTGATAATTCATTATTTCTTATCCCACCACAATTTAATATTACCCTCATCAATGGCGCCAGTTCCAAGCAGAGCGACTCCTTTTTCAACTTCGGCTTTATTAGTCTCATATTCCGTTTTAGGGAATGGAATACGATAAGGTATCTCATTTCTTTTCAAAGAACTGCTTCCACTTACATTAACTAATTCAAATATCTTCGGATATCCGGTTCTACGCATTTCCGACCATGCTTCTTGTCCATCGGGGTATATAGCCAACCACTTCTGAGTAATAATGCGTTCCAATTTTTTTTCAAATCCATCAGACTCTTCCCACTTTACAGTTATAGTAGAAGGTCCAAATGCCACATTGTTATTGCCGGTGATTGCATCCGAATATGAAGCAGGAATAGAAGTATCATCAGCCAAATATTCACCCACTGTTGCTCCCCATTGTGCAAAGGAAGTCTTAATGCCTTGCTCATATAAATCTTTGGGGTTGGATTCTGTTTTCCAGCGTAAAGCAGCTTCTGCTCTCAGGAAATACACTTCGGCAGCAGACATCCACATTACAGGAGTGGTTTCTTGGATATTAGGACATGAAGCTTTTACATAATTGCCTTTATTTCCTAAAATGATACCATTCCGAACGCCATGTAAGCTCTTTCCATCACCAAGTGAAGACAGACTAAAATATTTGGTTGCGCGGTCATCATTATATCCTAATAAATAAGACTCGATAGAAGCGCCCATCCGTGTATCTGTCATACCGTTCCAAATTACTTTCAAAGGATGGGAAATAACAATACCGTTACTTGAATGAAGGGCTGCATTATCTGTATTGTCAGTAATCACTCCACCGGCAATCGCTTCTTTTGCATATTGTTCAGCCAAATCGGGTTTCACGTAAGCTATGCGCATAGCCAATCTCAATTTCAATGAATTAGCAAATTTCAACCACTTGGTATAATCGCCTTCGTAGACAAGATCATATTTCTTCATTGGACGAGCTTCCGGAGTTTTATCGACAAACTCTTTCAATACGTTGATTGCACCATTCAATTCCTCAAAGAACATTGTATACACATCTTCCAAAGAATTGTAAGGAGAAAGTAGCTTACCAAAATCTTTATAAGGAATAGGACCATAAGAATCGGCAACTCGATGCATACCCGCCACTTTCAAAACTTGTGCTAATGCATAAGAAGTAGGATTCTCGGTTTCTGCTTTATCACGAACTTGTTTCCAACCCGCCATTACAGTAGTAAAGCCATTTGAGAAACATACATCATTCCAATCCGAATAATGAAGATAATAGTTCACATTATTTGCAGAGCCCCATGTTCCAATAGCAGCCATATAACCACAAAATGTATCTCCACTCAGGTTTTGTGCTCTTTGATAAGCATTAGCTCCTACATCACTTACAGGAACCACATCCTGTTCCATCTGTAATATAAAACCTCCAATACCCAAGTTATCGTGATTCAACATGTCGTCGGTCACTTCATATTGGTTGGTATTCAAATTCATATAATCGCCAGTGCATGAAGCAAACATAAAGGTTGCAGCAATCAATGCACTTCCTGCATGTTTTATATTGACTAATCTTTTATACTTATTCATATAGTAATATCATTTAAGGTTTAATTAAAATTGCACTTTCACACTAAAACCAATACTTCTCAAGCTAGGCTGCATAAAGTAGTCGATACCTTGATAATAAGTACTTGTTGAAGATGCCAATTCCGGATCGAAAGGTGCTTTATTGTAGAACATAAACAGGTTTCTACCGATAAGGGACAATGAAAGATTATCTATCTTATCATTAAACCACTTGCCAGGGAAAGTATATCCCAATGATGCTTCTCTTAAACGAACGTTGGTAGCACTGTAAACATACTGGGATAACACACCCGTGTTGCCACCACCAGTTACAGCATAATATTTCTCTGCATCAACCTTACCACCATGAATTTCTATGCCACCGTTATCACGTGCATCAGCAGATGCTTTAGACACACCGAACCTATCCATTAATGCCTGAGTTGCCGATACACCAATACCTCCGATACGAGCATCAATCAATACGCCAAGATTAAACCCTTTATAAGAGAATGTATTATTCCAACCATAGTTGAAACGTGGAGCGGCGCTCCCTGCCTTTATCCATTTATCAGGATCTGCCTGAACCGAACCATCCAACGGACTTACTTTAATATTTCCATGTTCATCTGTCAGAAGACCGGATACATAAATGTCATTCATCGTACCGCCTTCTTTCAATATCATAGTATATGTACCTACCGAACCAAATGGTCTTAATTCCGTAAAAGAAGCAGTCTCACCGGTTGGAGTAGTAAAGTTTTCCGGAATCAGTTCCTTAATTTTATTTCTATTTAATGTAAATGTTAGATTAGAATGCCAATTTACCGGACCTAAGTCTTGTTTGTAACCTATGCTCGCTTCAATACCCCAGTTACTTACTTTACCTCCATTGATATGATAGTTCTTCAAACCGGAGCTCGGATTCATTGCAAAAGTAAAGAGCTGATTGTATGTATTCGAGTTATAATAAGTAACATCCAAATTAATCTTATCATTCAATAAACGGATATTCGCACCAACTTCGAATGCTTTTGTTCTTTCAGGTTTCAAAAAATCTGCCGGAACCGAAGGTAATGTTTCTACCACACCGTTCTTAATGCCAAAAGTCGGAGTAGTGATGAAACGCTGAGGAGCATTACCTACTTCACTATATGAAGCTCTTACTTTCAAGAATGAAATATATGCTTTTGACAAATCGACCATTTCAGTAACTACACCTGACAAACCTACTGACGGATAGAAGAAACCAGATTTCTCATGCGCTGTTCCTGCCAAAGATGAGTACCAGTCATTACGACCTGTTACGTCCAAGAATAACATACTCTTATAACTTAACTGGAATGTGCCAAATACAGCTTGGTTATTATCATGATAACCATTTTCTATTGCTCTTGTTTCGGGATGAGTTGTGTCGATATTAGCAAACGTAAATAAATTAGCAACTTTCAGCAAGTGTCCTTCATAACCTGTTACATCCATTACTGCATCAGCGAAACTGCCACCAAGATTAGCGACAATACCGAAATTCTTAAAACGTTTGTCTATATTCAAGATTGCATCACCATAAGTATTCTTGTACTGTGTTCTTTGCTTCATATAATTACCATTTTCAGAAGCAAACAATAAACTTGAAGAAGCACTGATCTTTCTCTGGTATAAATCTTCGCTGTTATCTACGCGAATACGTCCTGTCACATTCAACCAATCAAGAATCTTATATCTAAGGCTTCCCGTATACATGTAACGCTGTTTGTTATTTCCCAAGTTTTCCCTGTTGATAGTCCAGTAAGGATTCTCCATTCCAAGAATATCACCGGCACCATAAGGCCAGAATTGAGTAGGGAAATTACGTTCGCTATTATAATGTTCATAAGTTTTATACTTATTCATATCGTCACCTCTCGGGAACAAATAAACTGCAACCAACGGATTATGGAACTGACCTTGAGACATCATGTTATTATTGTTTGAAATAATATATGAAGCACTTAAATCTAAAGTCAGCTTATCCTTGATTAGTTCTGTAGTATTTCTTACGGAAAAGTTATATCGATTATATGTGTTATTTGGAATAATACCTCTTGAATTTGTTGTAGCTGCAGAGAAATATGTTTGATTTCTATCAGTTCCTGCAGAAAGACTGAGAGAATTTGTTTCCGTATATCCGGTTTGAAAGAAATCCTTAGGATCATAATCTGTCGGAGTCTCTAATTTATCTCCCCAGCTTTCATAACTTCCAACCTTCGAGCCATAAGTGTTCTGGAACTTAGGCATAACAAAAGGACTTAAGAATTGAGTATCATTAGAATAGTTTACTTTTAATTTACCTTCTTTCCCTTTCTTTGTAGTAATAAGTATAACACCATTAGCACCCTGTGCACCATACAAAGCTGCTGCCGCTGCACCGGTCAATACTGACATACTTTCAATATCATCGGGGTTAATATTGGAAATGCCATCACTATCACCTCCGTCAGGAGTTTCATAGAATCCTTCCGGCTGTTCGCTTCTGATATTAGCAACCGGGATACCGTCGATTACATACAATGCATTGTTATCGCCGAATAACGATTTCGTACCACGCATAATAACACGAGTTGAACCACCGATACCACTTGCACTCTGGTTAATAGTAACACCGGCCACTTTACCCGCTAAACTATTAACAAAGCTTGCATCCTTCACTGTAGAAAGATCTGCTCCTTTCAACTCCTGAACATTATATGTCAAAGACTTAGCCGAACGCTTTATACCCAAAGCAGTGACGACAACCCCATCCAAAAGTACATTATCTTCATTCAAAGTAATACTCAAAGGAGCTCCGCTATTGACTGTTTTACTTTCAGAAATATATCCTGCATAAGAAATGGTCAAAATACTTCCTTTATCAACATTCAATTCAAAATTACCATCCAGATCGGTAATTGTTCCATTCGTTGTTCCTTTTACAGAAACATTGGCTCCAATCAACGGATCACCTTTCGAATCAACAACTACACCTTTAATCTTAACAGTATTAGATGATTGATTAACCTTATCTGTTGACAATATAATCTGTTTGTCAACTACTGTATATTTCACATTTGTACCGGCAAATATCTGGGACAACAGTTTTGATATTTTCGTTTCGGTTACATTCACAGATATGACACGATTCTTATTGATCGTTTTATCATTGTACAAAAATACATAATCTGAATTTCTCTCTATCTGATCCATTACTTGTTCCAAAGTAACATTAGAAAGAGAAACGGAGACTTTTGCTTTTTGCGCATATCCGTTCTCCGCCTGAATTTGGAAAACGGCGAAAAAGAGCAAGAATAAACTTATCTTCATAGCTAAAGAGAGTTTAAGATTTAAAGCACAAAATGGGTTTAATGCAATAAATTGATGATTTTTTTTCATAAATTTGCGGTTAACTAAAGTTTTATTTTTAATAAACTTGGTTCCGATATTCGGAAGAATTTGCAAGACTCATCCCGGATATCATCATTTCAATTAACTTGAGGAGGCCCTGGCCGGCTTCCTCTTTTTCATGTCCTTAAATGTTCTTCATAGGCAGTTTGTGTTTTTAAGTATTAATAAATATCTAATATAAAGTTACATGTATTCGCTTTCGTGTAAAAGATGAATCATCTTTTTGGACAGGCTCTTCTATTTCCCATTTCATCCTGATAGATTTGCTCAGGTAATCGAATATTTGTGTAATAGATTCATTCGTAAATGTTGCCCTATAACGATACTCTTTATTTGATTTATTATCAAGAGTTATCTCCACATTATAAGCCTTCTCCAATCTGTCCAGAATATCTTCCAACGTTGTGTTCCTGAAGATTAACTTGCCATCTTTCCAAGCTATTTTCTCATAAACATAGACTTCTTCTTTAGTCATGTTACGGGTATCTTTATTATATAAAAGCCTTTCATTGGGCGACAACACCACAGTCGTTTCATTATCGGGAGCTATTACATTTAACTTGCCCTCTTCCAAAACCGTTTCAATATAATTTTCTTCATCATAGGTATTTACATTGAACTTTGTTCCATAGGCATACACTCTCATTCCATTATTCATATTTACATAAAAAGGATGCTTTTTATCGGCATGCACTTCAAAATACGCTTCTCCTTCCAAATAAACTTCCCTTTCGGCAGAATCAAAACGAGAAGGATAACGCAATTTACTATCCGAGTTCAACCATACTACGGTCTTATCGGGCAACTCATATCTGGTAATAGTTCCGGGTGATGTAAACACTTCGGCATAGGCCATAGAATCTTTTTCACTTCCACTAAAATACAAATAGCCAAACACCATAGTGGATATAAGTAATGGAATGGAAAGAATTGCAGCATATCTCATCAGAGAATCAATACGGAAAGAATGTTTCCTCTTATCTACCTTACCCCAAACCTCTTCAAAAGCTGAATCCGTGTCAATAGCCTGATATTCTCTAATATCTGTATCGAGTGCCAATACAATACGAATATTATCCACCTCCGCACGTAATTCCTCTGATTGAGACAATGCTTTTTCTATCTCGTTTATATCATCTTCGGTACAAATACCGTTACAATAATCAAATAGTTTTTCCTTCGATATGTTATTCTTGATATTCTCCATTTACCAGATTCTTTTTATCCGTCTTTATATAATACACAGTTGAGCTTTACAAAACAGACAACATTTTCCTATTTTTTTTCAAAACTTTATTTTTTCCTGTATCTTTGGCACTCGAATAATAGATAAGCCTTAACTAATGGAAGCAGAATTTCTATTGCAGGAAATAGTTCAAAACAATAATGAGGGAGCTTTCAAGGTCCTATTCAAAAGATACTATCCTGCCCTTTGTTTATATTGCAAACGGTATATTGATGACAGGCACGTAAGAGAAGACATTGTACAGGAAGTCTTCATCACCTTATGGAACAAAAGGAATGAGATAGTATGGGATAATTCTGCTATTTATTATCTGAAAGCATGCGCAAAGAATAGTTGCCTCAACTATTTAACGCATCAAAGCTATGAACAGAAGTACATTGAAGACTACACGACAAAAACTCCAGCTTACGATAAAGACGGTGACAATGTATATACTCTTGCCGAACTGCAACGCCTACTAAGGGAAAGCCTGGAAAAAGTATCGGAAGAATGCAGAAAAGTCTATATAATGAGTTACATGCAAGGAAAAAGTAATATCGAAATAGCCGAGTTAATGGGCATATCCACCAAAACTGTTGAAAGGTATAAGAAGAAGTCTATTGAACATCTAAAGAAAGATTTAAAAGATTACCTGCCTTTGTTTTTATGCTTCACAGGAAGTTTTTTCAATTAGAACAAGATATAAATCACAAAATGAAAAGGCGAATTTAGCGTCCCACATATATGGGACGATCGTACCACAACCATGAGACGAACGTCCCACAATTATGAGACGATCGTTTCATAATTGTGGGACGCTAAATTGGTACTGACAAAACAGAAAATAGTCCTAGAGTTTATTCTTAAATATCTGCGCCATTACCTTATAATAACGGTTCTCCAGTTCCATAAAGCTTTGATGGCTTTGATAGATAACCGATATTTCAGTGAAATACTCAATCAAAGAAATCTGACGGGCATCGAGAGCTTGGCGAAGCAACTTCATATCACTTCCTTCCAATGCCTTATTATAATCTTTCATTGCAGTTCGCAAGGTTTCGGCTTCCTTATACAAACCATATAACACGGATTCCGCTTTTTCTTCAGAACCCGCTTTCTGCAAGTCTGCATATAAAGATTGTGCCTTAGCAGCTTTCACCTTATTTTTATTCTCGAACAAAGGAACGGAAACTCCAACGACAAAGCCATTGAACTGCTCTCCCTCACCGGTGTTGCGACGATAACCCAATTCCAACTTAGGCAACCAACCGGATTTATTCACTGAGATTTGTTTCTTTGCCACAGCACTCTCACTATTCAATGAGCGGAGAGTAATGTCCGACGGCAGAACTTCCTGTTTCAATTGCTCAAAACCCGTAAGCTCCTCTACCGGAGAATATTCAATATCGTTAAGTTCCAAAGGAATGTTGCCGTTCATGGCTATGAGTTCCTGCAACTTCGATTGACGAGCCGCTTCATTCATCGTCGCTTCTGTCTTGACATTCATCAACTCCAAGTTAATCTTGTTCGTTTCAAGTGCATTGGCATCGCCTGTTGCAAGACGGCGGGCATATACCTCGGATAGTGCTTCCGCATTCTTCAAACGTTCATCAATCAAAGCTTTTTGCTTGTTCAATTGAATCAAATCAATACAAGCCTCTTTGGCTGTCAATAACAGTTGTTGGCGGAATGCATCATATTGATAATCAAAAGATGTTGCCTTCAGTTTATTCAATTGATTGCGGCTTCCATATACTGTGGGAAAGTCAAAGCCTTGTGTTACGGTCAATTCACCGCTTTTCCCCAATTCCTGAGGATGCCCGAACTGATAACTGTAACTGATAGACGGATCGGGCAAGTTATTGTCCGTCTTTGCTTCCAACTTCTTGGAAACGGTAAGATGCTCGTTTGCCCGGAGTTCCTTATTATTCTCCTCAATGTTTTTAAGCACCCTTTCTATGCCCGATACTTGCGCCTTTGCGCCCACAAGCACACAAAGCATTGCTGCTAATATGATATTTCTTTTCATGCTTTTGCTTCTTTTGTTTTGTTCATTAATAAATAAACAATCGGAATAATGAATCCGTTCAGGAAAGTGGAAGTTAATAATCCACCCAAAATAACTTTTGCCATCGGGCTCTGTATCTCATTACCCGGCAAATCGCCACCCAATGCTAATGGAATCAACGCCAATGCAGAAGAAAGTGCTGTCATAAGAATAGGATTCAGACGGTCTAAAGAACCACGAATGATACTTTCGTGCAAGCCCATCCCCTGCTCACGCAAAGTATTGTAATGAGATATAAGCAACATACCATTACGGGTTGCAATACCAAACAAAGAAATAAATCCGATAATGGCAGGGATACTTATTTCCCCCGTAGTTATGAGCAACGCAAACACACCACCGATCAACGCCAACGGAAGATTTAGCAAAATGACTGCACTTTGTTTCACACTTCTGAATTCATTGAATAACAACAGGAAGATAACAACAATGGACATAATAGAAGTTAGCATCAAAGTTCGTGAAGCTGCCTGTTCGCTTTCGAACTGACCGCCATATTCCACATGATAGCCTTCGGGCAGACTAATTTTTTCATCTATTTGTTTCTGAATATCATTTACCACACCACGCAGGTCGCGGCCTGAAGTGTTGGCAGAAATAACAATCTTACGTTTCACATTCTCACGGCTGATAGTGTTCGGCCCCATTGCAGACTTAACATCGGCTACATAACTCAATGGAACTTTCTTTCCGTCGGATGTATCAATCATCAGGTTACGAACCTTTTCCATTTGGTCACGGCTGTCGTCTTTGGCACGAACCACCAAATCAAATGTCTTACTTCCTTCATAAACCTGTGACACCACTTCTCCCGACATGTTTACATTTACAAATTCGGAGAACTGAGGTAAAGTAATTCCATACTTGGCAAGTATCTCGCGCTTAGGAGATATTTTTAACTGCGGACGCTCAATTTGCTGTTCCACATTAAGGTCGGCAACTCCTTCCACTCCACTGATTGCATCTTTTATCTGATTACCCAGAGAGAACATTTTATTCAAATCGTCACCAAACAGCTTAATGGCAATGTTAGCTTTCGTACCGGAAAGCATGGCATCTATACGGTGAGAGATAGGCTGACCTATTTCAATGTTTGCACCCGATATGGTAGATAGTTTAGTACGGACATCGGCTACCAATTCTTCTCTGGAACGATCTTTCAGCTCGAACGGCGCTTCAATTTCGGAAACATTCACACCTAAAGCATGTTCATCAAGCTCGGCACGTCCGGTTTTGCGGGCAACGGTTTGAATCTCAGGAATACTCATTAACAGTTCCTCGGCACGATGTCCTATTTTGTCCGATTCTTCCAAAGAAATACCCGGCAAGCTACTTACATTGATAGTAAACGAACCTTCGTTGAAAGACGGCAAGAAGCTACGTCCCAAAGTAAAGAAGAAGCATAATGCAACAACAAACAGGCCAATGGTTGAACCAAGTACCACACGTTTATGATGCAGCGCCCACTCCAACATACGTCCGTACACTTTCTTCAACCAAACAGCAACAAACGCTTCTTTGGGAATACCGTCACCTTTTGTTTTGCCAAGAAGGTAACTGCACAATACGGGAGTCAAAGTCAAAGCCACAACAGTGGAGGCAAACAAAGCCACGATAAACGAAATGCCCAGTGGAACGAGCATACGGCCTTCCATTCCGGTAAGGAAGAAAAGCGGGACGAAGCTCACAACAATAATCAATGTAGAATTCAAGATCGGCATACGTACTTCCTTGGAAGCATTAAATACCACTTCAATCACACTCTGCCGTTCACTTTCAGGTTTCATCCTGTTTTCCCGGATATGCTTATACACATTCTCCACATCCACAATGGCATCATCTACCAATGAACCGATGGCTATCGCCATGCCACCCAAGCTCATGGTATTAATCGTCAGCCCCATATAATGGAGTGTAAGGATAGATACCAACAAAGAAAGGGGTAATGTTATCAATGAGATAACAGTTGTTCTCACATTGGCAAGGAATAAGAACAACACAATGATAACGAAAATGGAGCCTTCGTACAAAGACTTCTTCACATTACCGATAGAGTTCTCAATGAAACGGCTTTGACGGAATATGTCTGTCGATACTTTTACATCGGCAGGCAAGTTCTTCATTAAATCGGCAACCGATGCATCAAGTTTCTCTGTCAGGTCTATTGTGCTTGTATTCGGTTGCTTGGTAACGGTAATCAATACGGCAGGCTTTCCTTTTTCCGATGCTGTTCCCAACTTCGGTTCTTTATTGCCTACTTGCACATCCGCAATGTTCTCCAAAAGAACAGGCACACCGTTTACCACCTTAACTACGCCTTTCGCCAACTCATTCACATCATCCGTTGACAAAACTCCACGAACAATATATTCATTCCCATACTCATAAATCACCCCACCATTGGCATTCTGATTCATGTTACGAGTAACGGTCATGACTTCATCCACCGAAACACCATAATGCTTCATTCGTGCAGGATCAAGTTGTATCTGGTACTCTTTTATATCTCCGCCAATAACAGCAACCTGGGCTACACCTCCGGTAGAAAGCAGGCGTGGACGAATCGTCCAATCTGCCAATGTACGCAAATCCTGCATAGAGGTACTGTCGGAAGTCAATCCGATAATCAGCAATTCACCAAGAATAGAAGACTGAGGACCTAAGGTCGGCTTACCGACATTGGAAGGAAGCGCCTCACCCACAACCGACAATTTTTCTGAAACGATCTGACGGGCAAGATAAATATCCGTATCCCAATCAAATTCCACCCACACAACAGAGAAACCTGTTGTTGAAGAAGAACGGACACGACGGACATTTGTAGCACCATTCAAAGCTGTTTCCACCGGAAAAGTAACCAAACGCTCCACTTCTTCGGGAGCCATGCCGTTCGCTTCGGTCATAACAACCACGGTAGGCGCATTCAAGTCGGGAAATACATCCACATCGGTATGCATTGCCGTATACGTTCCCGCCACCAAAAGCAGGACTGCTGCAAACAGTATCACCAAACGGTTTTGCAGCGAATATCTTATTATTTTATTCAGCATAAAGCAACAGGATTAATGTTCGTGACTATGTGCCGGAATTGCATTACTTGCCGATGCCAGTTTCACCTGATAAGCACCTTTGGTAACAACCCTGTCACCCGGATTCAAACCTGTAAGAATCTGTACTTCCTTACCACTGTCTGCACCTAAAGTAACTTCTTGTTTCTTGTATCCTTCTTCATCTACCTGAATATAAACAAAGAACAAGCCTTGTTCTTCGGTCAATGCCGCATGAGGCAAAGCCAGAACATTGTTCATGGGAGAAGACAAAAGATAAACTTCAACGTAGGAACCGGGAATGACATCTCCCCGATTATCAAACTCGAAAGTCACCGGAACAAAGAATGAAGCTGCGCCCGATGCTTTTCCAAAGGATAACAAACGCCCCTTTAACTCCGGCAACTCATAAACCTTATCATCATAAGGAGTTTTGAAGTTAGCCGTTGTGATATTCTTCAAATAACCATAATATTTTTCTGAAACATCGGCACGGAGGAACAAACGTCTGTTTTGCGTGATGCTGACCAAAGGTTGCCCCACTTGCACATAATCGCCTTCACTAACCAAACAACTCTTGATAAAGCCACTCATAGGAGAAGTTATTACCTGTCCTCCTGCAGTTTGATTCTTGGCAACAGCCTCATAGCTGATACGGGCATTTTCATAACTTTGCTTTATCTGATTAAAATCTTTCTCTGAAACGATTTTGCTTTCCAACAATCCTTGGGCGCGTTCATATTCTTTCTTGGCTATCTCATAAGCTACCTTAGCACGCTGCACCGGATTGCCATCTATCATATCCTTTGAAGAAAGAACTAACAATTGTGCTCCCTGACGAATAGCCATACCATCCGTTACCGGAGATTTAAATGAAACGACTCCCGAAACAGTAGCAACTACAACCGTTTCATCACCCTGTGCGGCAAGCACCTGTCCACTGGTTTTAATAATTTGATGAAAAGTTTTAGGCTGAATGGTTTCCACTGTTACACCGGCAGCCTCAGCTTTAGCCTGCGGAAAAATAATTTCGTCGGAATGGGTTGCTTCGGCTTCATGCTCATGGTCATGGTCTTCACCTTCGTGGTTATGTCCTTCGCTCCCGTGATCGTGTCCTTCATGATCGTGTTCTGAGCATTCGGTGCCATGTTCATGGTCATGGTTATGATCTTTTTTTCCTCCGCATGATGCGAGCAAAAGAGTGCAAAAGAATGCACCTAATAAATATAATTTCTTCATTGTAATACTGGAATAATATTTTCGACAAAAATAAATGTATCAAGCTGCAACCAAATTGCAACTTTGTCTCCCCCAATAGTTTATGCTACTATCAGGTATAAATATTATGCCGAAAAAGGAGGGGCTCTTAACCCTATGGAATGGGTAATGCGAGTACTATGAAGTGACTCGAAATAATAGGAACTATATTGATGTGTTTGTTCTTCGGGAGTAAAAAATTCATTGATGATTGCCTCTGTGAAAAGAGTTACCACATGAGCAAAACAAGGCTGTACATGATTTTGATTATCGGGAACAGAACATTTAAAATTAGTAACGCAACACACTTTACACGAAGTACCTTTATTTTGCTTCTGTGAAGAAGAAGTACAAGATGTATCTTCAGTCAAATCATGTTGCATACATATTTTGCCATAATGATGATGATGGGGCAAAGTAGAGGCGGTCAGCATAACAATGCTAACCAACATAAGGAAGTATGATATAAAACGTTTTTGCCTCATCATTATTTAATCAAGTTGCAAAGATACTTCTTTCATACAAATAAACAAAAACGAAAAAGGTAAAAAAACATAAGGACGTTTTTCACAAAACGTAGGGACGTTTCAAGCAAAACGTCCTTACGTTTATACTGAAACGTCCCTACATAAAAAAGGCGGTAAGAAATGTCCTTACCACCTTTATTGTAACAAATATAATTTTACCAGATAGAAACTCGCTTATCCGCCGGGATAAACATCGGATCTTCTTCGGTAACATTAAATGCTTCATACCATGCACCAATCTGTGGAAGTGCACCATCTACACGCCATTTTCCCAAAGAGTGAGGATCCGACTTGGTATATACACGAATCTGTTCATCACGAATATTACCTGCCCATACACCTGCATAAGCAAGGAAGAAACGTTGTTCCGGAGTAAATCCGTCAACTTCTCCCAAAGGAGCATCTTTTGTTGCATTCTTAAATGCTTGGAAAGAAACCTGCAAACCACCGTGATCGGCGATGTTTTCTCCTAATGTCAAGGAACCATTGGCATTCAAATCAGGAAGAACTTTGATGCTGTCGAAGAAGTTAACCATAACCTGGGCACGTTCTTTGAAACGTTCTGCATCACCCGGAGTCCACCAGTCTTTCAAATTACCGTCTTTATCAAACTGACGTCCCTGGTCATCAAAGCCGTGAGTCATTTCATGTCCGATAACTACACCGATAGCTCCATAATTAAAAGCATCATCTGCATTCATGTCAAAGAACGGATATTGAAGAATTCCGGCCGGGAAACAAATTTCATTCGTTGTCGGATTATAATAAGCATTAACAGTTTGAGGAGTCATTCCCCATTCATCCTTATCAACCGGTTTGCCGGCTTTAGATATCATATAATCATAATCGAACTCATTAACGCGCTCTACATTTGCCCAATAAGAATCCTTATTGTCAATTTTCAATCCTGTGTAATCTCTCCATTTATCGGGATAACCTACCTTTACATAGAAAGTGCTCAATTTCTCCTGGGCTTTCACTTTAGTAGTGTCGCTCATCCATTCAAGGTTTTGGATACGTTCTCCCAAAGCTGTCTGTAAGTTCTTTACTAATTGAACCATACGTTCTTTAGCTGCAGGCGGGAAGTATTTCTTCACATACATTTGTCCCAATGCCTCACCCATAGAGCCATCTACTACGCCAACAGCACGCTTCCAGCGTGGTTTTTGTTCTTTCTTTCCCGAAAGAACTTTTCCATAGAAATCAAAACTCTGAGCCACAAACTCATCACTCAAATAGTTTGCCGATGAATCCAACAATTTCCATTGCATATATGCAATCTGATCTTCCACCGGAACTGTATTGATAATCTTTTCTACTTCTTTGATCGGCTCAACTTGAGAAATGCTTAAATCTTTCACATCTTTCAAACCTTGCGCCGCAAAATATTCATCCCAGTTGATTCCCGGAATCTGCTTTTTCAGCTCGTCCAAAGTCATTTTGTGATAGTTAGCTTGGGGATCACGTTGTTCAACCGCACTGAAAGAAGCTTTTGCTATGCGTGTTTCGATATTCATCACAGCTTCCATTTTCTTTTTAGCTTCTGCTTCAGGGAAACCTGCAAGTTCGAACATCTTCACAATATGTTCTTTATACTTATCACGAATTTCTTTTGTGTGAGCATCATCGTCAATATAATATTCTTTCTCTCCCAAACTGATGCCACCTTGATAAGTCTGAACAAGATTGCTCTTGCTATCCATAATATCAGCGCCGATATAAGTCTGGAAATAAACCCCTAATCCTTTACGGTTCAATTCAGCCATTAACTTGCTGATCTCAGCCTTATCTTTTACGGCAGCAAGCATCTCCAACTCGGCTTTAATAGGAGCAACTCCATCGGCATTGAGCTTAACGCTATCCATTGCCATGTTATAAAGATCACCGATTTTTTGTGCTATCGAGCCATCTTCATTCTTAGCAGCAGCCAGTTCTGTAATCAATCCCTTTAACTGCTCACGGTTATTTTCCGCCAACATATCAAACGAACCGAAACGTGAATATTCATCAGTCAAAGGATGCGTTTGCATCCATCCGCCACATGCATACTGATAGAAATCTGTTCCCGGAAGGGCAGTAGTGTCCATGTTAGCAAGATCAATACCTGCCGTCATTGCAACTTCTTTCTTACTGTTACAACCTGCTGCCATAACTGCAAGAGCCATTAATGGTAAATAATGTTTTACTTTCATATATCATATAAATTAGATAGTTTTATCTTTACGTGATTTATAGGTCGTTACTTATTTTAATTAATCACAACTCCCTGTTCTTTTTATTTATCCTTTTGCCTCTTCCAATTCCAGAGAAGCATTTTCCCATTCATCAACAACAACATCCAGTTCCTTCTTCAAACTTTGATGTTCTTCATATAGCTTCATATCCGATGCCCCCTCAGGAGTAGCCATCTTCTCTTCTACTACCGCTACCTTTCCTTCCAGTTCTTCTATCTTCTTCTCACAGTCGGCCACCTGTTTTTCAAGTTTCCGCAGTTTCTTATTCAATTCCTTTTGGGCTTCGTAAGAAAGTTTACTCTCTGATACCTGTTCCGGTTCATTGTTAACGGAAGCATTTACAGAAGTAGGAGAAGCAGATAATTGCAACTCATTTAAGTTATCCAGTTTCTTCTTCTGCAAGAAATCATAGATACCGCCTAAATGCTCTTTCACCAATCCACCCCCAAACTCATATACTTTAGTCACCAATCCATCTAAAAACTCGCGGTCATGCGAAACAATGATTACAGTTCCGTCAAAATCACGGATTGCATCCTTCAACACATCTTTGGAACGCATGTCCAAATGATTGGTGGGCTCATCGAGAATTAATAAATTGACAGGCTCAAGAAGCAACTTAATCATTGCCAAACGGGTTCGTTCACCACCTGAAAGTACTTTTACTTTTTTATCGGAAGCCTCACCGCCAAACATGAAAGCTCCGAGTATATCACGTATCTTAGTTCGTATATCTCCTTTCGCTACATAATCAATCGTATCAAAAACCGTTCTGCTTTCATCCAGCATCTGAGCCTGATTCTGCGCAAAATAGCCAATCATCACATTATGGCCGAGAGTCAACTTACCTTCAAAGTCTATTTCATCCATGATGCACTTCACCAAAGTAGACTTTCCTTCTCCGTTCTTCCCAACAAAAGCCACTTTCTCACCTCTGTTGATAGTCAGGTTCACATTGTGGAAAACTACATGACCGCCATATGCTTTCTTTACGTCCTCGCATATAACCGGATAATTACCCGAGCGCGGAGCCGGAGGAAATTTAAGATGCAGAGCTGAATTATCTTCTTCATCCACTTCTATACGTTCAATCTTCTCTAACTGCTTAATGCGGCTCTGCACCTGCACAGCCTTAGTAGCTTTATAGCGAAAACGTTCAATGAAATCTTCCGTATCCTGTATTTCTTTCTGTTGATTCTCGTATGCACGAAGTTGTTGCTCACGACGTTCCTTGCGTAGTTTCACAAATTCATCGTAAGAAACTTTGTAGTCATATATCCGTCCACAGGTAATTTCTATGGTTCGCGTAGTTACATTGTTAATAAAAGCACGGTCGTGAGACACCAATACGACTGCATTGGCGCGGGTAGCCAAGAAATTCTCCAACCATTGGATGGATTCAATATCAAGGTGGTTAGTAGGCTCATCCAATAAAAGCACATCCGGACGACGAAGCAACAGTTTGGCAAGCTCGATACGCATGCGCCAACCACCGCTGAATTCTGATGTCGAACGATTAAAATCGTCACGTGAAAATCCGAGCCCCATCAAGGTACGCTCTATCTCTGCATGGAAATTAGTTCCACCCATCATCAGAAAGCGTTCGTTGTCATGCGTAAAACGGTCAATCAGTTTATGATAACTTTCAGAATCGTAATCTGTACGGTCTGCAAGTTCCTGATTCATTTTCTCCAGATTTGCCTGAAGTTCAAAGATATGTTCAAAAGCCAGCTCAGCTTCTTCCATTACCGTACGTTCATCACTTAAGATCATCACCTGCGGCAAATATCCGATAGTTATATCCTTGGGTATAGCTACATTACCGGAAGTGGGCGTTTGTATTCCCGCCAATATCTTCAACATGGTAGACTTACCCGCACCATTCTTTCCAACAAGAGCGATGCGGTCTTTCTTATTTATTACATACGTAACATCTTCAAACAAAGGAGTTGCTCCGAACTCTATATGCAAACTTTCTACTGAAATCATCTTTTTCTATCATCTGTCTTTAGCAGTGCAAAGATACGTATTTAATGAATAAGATGTCAAGAAAGTATGAGAAAAGCAACAATACTACCTCCGGGGCTGGAACATGTTAACAATAGCCAGTAAAACAATGGCACCTACAACCGATGTTATCAAGTTACCTATTATCCCGATAGTGTAAATGCCAAGCAGCCCAAACAGCCATCCGCCAAGAACACCACCTACGATACCGACAATTAAGTTAACAACTAAACCAAAACCGCCGCCTCTCATAACCTTACCGGCTACAAAGCCTGCAAGAATACCAATTAAAATATACCAAATAAATCCCATAGCTAATTATTTTTCTGAGAAAACAATCGGCAGTCTGCTTTGTTCATTTATAAAAAGGTAAGACAAAACAAACAGTTATGACAGATATAAATATTGCAGACATCAGAAAAGAATATAGGAAAAACAAACTCAACCGAAATGACGTTCCCAATAATCCGATGTTACTTTTCGAGAAATGGTTACAAGAAGCTATTACTGCACAGGTAAATGAGCCTACGGCCGTCATTGTCGGCACTGCTACACCGGACGGGCATCCGTCTACCCGCACAGTGTTATTAAAAGAATTGATAAACGGTAAATTCGTATTCTATACCAATTACGATAGTAGAAAAGGAAAACAATTGACTGCTAATCCCTATGTTTCGCTATCTTTTGTGTGGCATCAGTTGGAAAGACAAATACATGTAGAAGGGATAGCAGAAAAAGTTCCGGCAGAAGAATCCGATGCCTATTTCAATACGCGTCCCTACAAAAGCAGGATAGGCGCCCGTATCTCTCCGCAAAGTCAACCGATAGAAAGCAGGATGCAATTAATGCGTTCGTTTGTTAAAGAATCGGTGAAACTCGTAGGACAGGAAATAAAAAGGCCGAAACATTGGGGAGGTTTTGCAGTAACTCCTACCCGCATAGAGTTTTGGCAAGGACGTGAAAACCGCCTACATGACAGAATCCTCTATACTTTACAAAAAAACGGAGAATGGAAAATCGAACGTTTAGCACCTTAAAACAAAAAAGGAGTCACGCCTGACTCCTATCTCTGTTAACTTTAAAACTCAATTTGCCTTCTCCTACAAATTATGCCAATAAAATGTTGCTTCTTGAGATTCCCGTTAACAATCAGTATTTTTAAATAGAACTTTTCCATAGAAGCCTGTTATTCTCATACAGTTTCTCCAATTTCTTTTTCATTCCCCTATCTCCTACTTCAAAACCTTCAGTATATCGCATACTCTTTTTGTCCTCAATGCCACTTGTTACATAGGAATACATTTCCTTTTGCAATAACATGATACTATAATGCAAAGCAGCTTGCCCGTTATATCCCGCCAAAGAATAAAGATTCAGCATCAATTTACATCCATGCTCTTTGAGTTGAGCAAAATCCTCCATGTGACAATATTCATACCTTTCCGGCTGAACCAATATCGGATTATAACCTTTTGCCACAGTATCATCAATCATCTCCCAAAGATTATCCGGCTTAGTTATGGGCGAAGCATCTGCCAACAAATAATTCCCTCCCACAGTTAATAAGTCATTATTAGTAAGATGATTTAAATATTCCTCATCCATTCTATACTTCGCAGCCAGTTTCATTTCTATCATATCCCCATATAAATCTTGAAATGAATTAAATTGCTGTTGCAGGTACTCACGAGTATTTTGAGCGAACTCGGAACGTATGGTTGGTGCACAGAATATATTTTCTATGCCGATACTTTTTAAATATAAGATAACTTCAAGAGAGTCTTTCGGCTTAATATCCCACACATCTGTTTCGGGGAGTAGATAGAATTGAAAATCGGTCATATTTTTGTTTATATACCTTCTCTAAGGTTTATATAGTTGTTTTTTTATTCCCCTCTGCTATATGGATATAAACAGAGAGGAATTGAGCTATTACAAATCAGCGCAAATACGGAATTTTTCCATATACTGTGCTCCATATTGACAATTAACAGTACCGCCGCCATTACCGGCATACTCATTAAAGCCTGTTGCATCCATTCTCAAAAATACATTAGGGAATTGAACAGATTCAAAGGTGTAAGTGCCGTCTTCTTGTTTATGCAATTTAAAGCGTTCATATTCTTTAGAGACAGCTTGACAATTAACTGTTCCCGAGCCTGCGCCTTCAAATCCCTTTACATTTCTACCGTCAATGCGAAGGAATGTATTTGGGAACGCCAATGATTCAATAGTATAAGTGCCATCATCATGCTTTATGAATTTGAATCTTTCCCAAGGACCAACACTTTTCTGGCAATTAACTGTGCCCGATCCATCCGGTAATTCTCTGACTCCATTACCGTCCATTCTTAAATAAGTGCCGGGAAAATGTACAGATTCAATAGTAAGTGGTGAAATAATTGTTTCCATAATAATTGAATTTTAGTTTAACATTTTGTTTAGAAAACATTTTAAAGGTATCCTTTTATAAATGGTAAAACAATTCTTTTGGGTAAATAACCCTTTTTAGTTTTCCAATAACCTATATATCATCATTTTTAGTCATTCCAAGAATATATAACTGTGAAAATACATCTTTCTTATGTTGCCTGCTGATAGGTATTCTTTCATTTCCAATAATCAAGAAATTTCCAATAAATGAATCTATACAATCTCTATTTACGGCGTAAGAACGGTGTACCCTGATGAATAGTTCAGCAGGCAGATATTTTACTATTTCAGTCAGCGAAAACGAAACCGTTATTTTATTATTTGTCTTTAAGTGAATGATACAATAACTACCAGATGCTTCTACATATAAGATGTTACTGAACTCTATTTTGTGGAAGTAATCTTTGTTTTTTATGTAGATGGATCTAGGAACAATTAATGGAGTTTTTGATTCTTCTTGATCTGAGTTATTTTCCATAAGAATTGATTTGTTTTTAATGAACACTTTTTCTAAGTAATTTTTTATATATGATAGTACGAGTATTATTAGGAAGAATTCTTAAAGTAAATCGTATAAAGATGTTGTACCATAAATTGACTGTATTTATAAAACCGATTTTTCTAAATTCTTTTTGCAATTTATACTCGTTAAAAGCATACTCCCATCCTCCCCGTCTTTTGAACATATCAGGAGAAAGACGAAAATAAAGTAAGCTTTTTTGTATATTATAGAATTGAGCTCCATTTTTAAGCATTCTAACCCATAAATAATAATCCTCAAATAAGGGAAAATGTTGATACCCACCTGCAGCCAATACAGACGACTTTTTAAACATTACTACAGGATGATTAACCGGGCATCGTTTCTTTGCATACTTATAAATATCTTCAGAGGTTTCAGGTAGTTTTCTTATTGAAATAATATTGGAAGGATTATTTTCAAATTCTTCAATCCATGCTCCTACAACATCAATATTTGGATATTTCTCAAAAATCTCTGTTTGCAGTTTGAATCGATCGGGTTTAGCTATATCATCAGTGTCCATGCGTGCAACTAGTTCATAAGAGCAATGTTTTAGTCCTTCATTTAAAGCTTTTCCAAGACCTTGATTTATAGATAGATTTATTATTTTTAATGTAGAAAATCTTTTTGTATATTCTTTAATAATTGTGTCAAGTGGGTTTGTTAAAGGACCATCTTTAACTAAAATTACTTCGTTGGGTAATAAAGTTTGATTAAAAATACTATCTAAACTTTGATGGAAAAATAAAGGATTTTCTTTTTTATAGATTGAAATAAGAACTGAGAACATAAATAATTAACTTTGATAAATATTTAATAATTGCTTGCGAATTATATTTGAATTAAATCTATCCATAACCTTTTTTACATCAACAGATTGTTGCATTGCTATTTTTATTTTTTTATAAAAATCATTTTTGTCACCATACTTAAAAATGGTAATTCCGCTTATTCCATTTAAGTGGTCTATTATTCTAACCTGATCGGAAATTAGTACAGGAGTTCCTTTTATTAAAGACTCTAGAACAACATAAGAAAAAGCTTCATATCGTGATGGGACTACTAGTAATGAAGTTTGTTCATATAATTTATTAAGTTCGTAATCTGTAATCTTTTTGTGAATAATGAAATCATTTCGTAATCTTCTTATTGAGTTTGTTACGCAATGTACTTCGTATTCTTTTGGTATATCTATTAAATATTCAGGAGATTTATTTCTATCATTTCTACCTACGAATAATATCATATTACTTTTGTGTTTTACTTTTATGGCATTGTAGTTTATTACTTGTAGCCAGTTTGGTATCATTGTTATATGCTTGTTGTATTTTTTAAAGAATAAAGTGTCTTCATTATTTATAGTAATAATATGATGTATCTTAGGGAGTATAGGTGATAAAAGAAAATAAAAAAAACATTTTCCTAAGAATGGGTTGTCTAATGTTTTAAAAGGATGAAAATGTCCTGTATATATCGTTTTCATATGTAATTTGAGTGCAGTCTTTAATACTTGATATACTGCTATGGAAGCAAAACCATGAATATGAATTACATCACATTGACTATTTATTATTATTTTTTTTAGTTGCTTCTTTTTAAATACAATTTTATTAATTCCTTTGATGTAATAATGTGGTATGTTATTTTTAGATATCATTGTTATTTCTACTTCTGAGTTATAAAATAGATTTATTATATTTAAACAATGACGTTCTATCCCCCCATATATACTTGGAGGATTTTCTGCAAATAGTAATACTTTCATTTTGTTTCTATTATTAAAGAAGCTTGCTTAATGATACTATTTTGTTATTTCAATAATTTGTCAATAAGTCTGCTACTACTTTCATTTATTTTCCTTGCAAAAAGAATATTAGGTTGTTTAATACAATATTTAATAATTTCTATATCTTCTTTATTTATATCTGTGGGTGATGATAATTTCCCTTTTTGCCAGTTTATATATCTTAAACATGTATTTTTAATCTCTGACTTATCGCATAAATTGTATACTAACGTATTAAATACTATTTCATCGGGAATTAAGGTCTCTCTGTGATAAGCAATAAAACCGGGGTGTTTTTCTATATATTGACATATTTTAATTATTGTACTATATGGAAGAATCCACCAAAATTCACCTCCATATGGTTTAATATGGGGTGGATGCTTTCTAATAGGATATTTTATCCATATGTTTATAGCTTCAAATAGTTTTTTAGGGCTTACTAAAGCAACTTTTATAAATTGTTTAAGATTGGTAAGATTGAATACTCTTGGCTCAATAGATGCTATTGATCTGGATTTTAACCGAAGTGCATATCCTCTTAATCTTAAATTTCCATTTCTTGTCCAGTTGCATTCTAATGATGGAAGAGGCATTCCTATAATAAAATTTTTTGTTCTATTTTGATGTAAATAATTGTAGATGTAATCATTACTTTTTACAGGATAATCAGAACCACTTAAAAGACAAATAACCTCTCCTTTGCATTGCTCTTTTATTTCATTACAGCAAGATATTAAAGTTTCAACAATAGAAATTCCTCCCCATTCTAGTGAACTTTGCCTTTGAGCAAAATGTACATTTGGAAGTAATTTCAATTTATTGAAATTATCAGTTGATTTTTTATCAATATGAATGAGAAAATCAACGTTTGGACATTCTAACCTCTCTATTAAGCGATATAAAAAGTTAGGATTATTATGTGCAAGAATAAGATATGTGATGTTCATTCTAGTATAATCTGTATGGAGGAAAAGCTGTTTTATATAATATAAACCATAAAAACATTCCTCCTAAAAAGATAGAGTTCATCATATTATTTTCTGACATACCGGAAATCATATAACTAACAATGACAGGTAATAATGGTGAATTAATATTTATCTTTTTTATGGCTTTAAAATATAAAGTCAAAAATACAATTAAGCCCAAAATTCCTGCAGTACATAGTAGGCTATAATAAGCTATATCAATAATTATATCATCAGGAATATCAAAACCTATAATATAATTTAATAAGGACATTGACTCTAATGCTTTTAGGGAATAACTGAAACGTAATGAGAATAGATTATCAATTATTGGATACTCAAAACTATGATAAGTGAAGAATAATATAATAACTATGATCCCTATAGGTAAGATGTATAATGCCGTTTTGCAAAAAAGTATATTTTTGATTTTTGTTTTTTGAATAAGTGATAAAAAGATAAATATTATATTTGATAATAATACAGTTCTTGATCCTGTTAAGTAATATGAGAAATATGCAATAGCAATTATAATAAAATATAACAAAGTGTTTTTTCTTTTGCAATAAAGATAGAGAGATATGGATATATAAAAAAGATAGAAAGAAAAAGTATTTGTGTTCCCATATCCGAAATCGGATAATATTTGCCCTCCTTTATAAGTTAAATCGTAATATTCTATATGCGCATATCCTAGTTGCATTATATAATAATTAAGAATAAAAAAGATAGAGGAAAGAAAAAAATTAAATCCAGCCAACCTTGTAATATCAATATATCTTGATAAATATGTTAATAATAGAATAAGTATCAGAGATAAACCATGAGTGGTTCCGAGAAAAAATAATATGAAAAATATTATTGCTAAACCTTCTATTCTAAATCTTTTAATGTTTATAAGACTGAGAGATAATAATATGATTATGATGGTAAAAATATTAGTTTTAATATCGCATATTCTTAAAACTGTGATTCTTAAATTGAATAGAAATGTAATGATTAACCAGAATATGTCATACACATTATAACTATTTATTTTACTCATTTAAACATGAACTATGGTTGATGAGAATATTTTTTAATCTGTTTGTTATTGTATGCACCTTAAATAAATATATTGTCAAACGAGGTGTGTAGTTCCATATTAAGTTTAATGCTTTATATAATAAATTGGAGTTTTTGTATATTCTATTATATCCATTATTTTTTAAATATATTATTGTCTGATTTCGTTTTGTAGAATAGTTAGGATTTGATAAATAATTAATACATAATCTAATACAAAACAATTTAATATCTTCAAAATATTCTGTGTTACAAAATTTATTATACTTATTTATCCAGTCTTGATATTTATCAATAATAAATAGTAAATCATCTATTATTTTTAAGTTAGTACGATTAAGTGTCGACTCTTTTCTTTGTAAGTAATTGTAGGCTATAATTGGAGAATATTGTATTCGATTTGCTTTGTGTATTAAAAAAGGAATAGATTCAATGTCTTCAAATATTATGTTTTCTCTAAATTTAAAAGAGTTTTCTATCAAAAAAGCACGTTTAAATATGAAAGCACATACATAAAAACATTGCCCAATTATATTATTTAAAAAATATTCTCCTGATACGATTTCTTCTTCTTTATTTTTTATAATTTTCTTTTCTCTTTTTAAAATTTCTCTTTTTTCATTAACTCTTTGCCACATCAACCATATTATTTCTAAATTAGAATGTAATAAAATATCCGTTATTTTAGCTAGAATATTCTTACTTATATAATCATCTGAATCAACAAACCATATATATTTTCCAGTTGCATATTTTAAACCAGTATTTCGTGCTGCACTAGCACCTTTATTATTTTGTAATATGATTTTTATATTAGAATGATCTTGAGCAATTTTATTTGCAATATGTACACTATTATCCGTTGAACCATCATTTATTATTATGATTTCATAATCAGACTCCTTCAAATCTTGGTGAATGCAACTATATAAACATTTACTTATATAATTTTCTACATTATATAGCGGAATTATAATAGATAAAATTTTCATTATAAAAGATATATTATTTAATATTTGTAAGTATAAAATGTAAATAGTAAATGGAAATTCTGCTTTTACGGATTATTCTTTGCAAAAAAGGATACTTTATTGATAATAGTATAAATCTTTCTTTAATACTTAGTTTGATGTCTTTTGAATCAATATAAATAGAATAAATCCATTTATCAAATTGATTAATTGTTATTTGAGCTTTTATTAAAGTATAAAGTTGACTTAATTGATAATGTGTGAATTCTTTGTTGTATTTCTTTAAAATATTGTTTTCAATAAGAATATTTTTAATGAACTGATTGTATTTTTTCTCATATTCTATAGATGTTTTATGAACATGCATTGTAGAGCTTTGCCTTTGATAATAACAATAAACGATTTTGTTCACATTACCAACAATCGTTATATATGTTGCCATTTCAAGGTTCATAAGCCAATCTTGCCCTTTTATAAAATTAGGAAATCTAACATTATATAAATTAAATAGTGAACGTTTATATAATTTTCCCCAAGGACTGCCTTGTATCTTATATGTTAGCAATTTTCTTATATATACATCTTTGTTGTAAAATTCATTTTCCGGATAATATTGTTTTTGAGTATTGCCTTTTTCCAGTAAATATCCTCCTATAGTAATATCAGTCTTATTGATTTCACTGTATTCTAATAAAATTTTTAAAGCATCTGCAGGTAAATAGTCATCAGGATCTACAAAGTTTATATATTTTCCTTTAGCTCTTTCTATTCCATAATTTCTAGCTTTTGCAACTCCTGAATTAGAGGTATGGAATATTTGAATACGTTTATCTTTATATTCGTCACAGATTTTACCTGAATTGTCTGTTGATCCATCATCTATTAATAAAACCTCGATATTTGTATAAGTTTGTTTTAATATGGAATCAATGCATTTTTGTAGATAATTTTCCACATTGTAAATTGGAACAATAACAGATATTAAAATATTTTCTAGCATTATTTTTATAAGATAATATTGTTGTTATATTGTGTCAAATTACTATTGATTATTTTCCCATTTATTATAACTTTCAAATTATCTATTTTTTGTGTAGGATCACTAACATAAATTGATTCTATCTTTTCATAATTAGGAATAAGCATTATAATCGGCTTATCAACAGATATGGATAATCCATTATAATCTAAACAACCTTTCTGGTAGAATATGATTTGTAGTATTTTAGTACTTTTGTTTACAACAGCCTGTATGTTTAGATCATTGTTTATGACTTCAATATTATGAATAGGATATGCGGTGAATTCTTCTACGCTTGTTATTCCGGGTACAATTGTATATATATAATTTTCATTTATTGGTTTGGAACCATGATTTATTGCTAAAGAGAAAATTTTATTAGAAACTTTTTCATCTGATGAAGATGAATTAATATCTTTCCAGCTTCCAATTCGATTTTCTATATTTAATTCGATATTAGAATCTTCATTTATGAAATATCCGATTTGATTATGTAATATCCCTATTACATTTTCTAAAGTTTGATTGCTTGTAGCTTTTATTATCTTATTATCTTTGTATAGAAGATTTACATCCGAGTTTAGTAAATTTTGTTCAATTGTCGTGTTTAATATTCCGTTAGTGTTACATTTTATACCTGCTCCTAAACACACAATTTCATTATCAAAGAAGAAATACCCTTTATGGGCTCGTACATCAAACTCATTATAGTCAAGAACGAAAGCTCCAACATTACCATTAGAAACACCACCAATAAATTCACCACTTCCTTTAGAACTCCATTCATTTCCTTTAATAATTGGAACTTGATCTTTTATAGAAGTAACTCCGGGTATTTGTGACCAATTCCAACATGGAAAAATATTAAAATATTCGTTTCCTGACACGCGAATCGATGTGCTTCCAGCTGAGACCAATACTCCCTTTAGATTTTCGCCATTTCCTCCAGTTTCCATTCTATTTACCCTTTCGGACGCAGCACGAACAGATGCGTTATAGGTTCTACGATTGTGAACCATGTAATCTGAACGCCAATAGCATTTATTATTCTCATAGGTTGAATCATAAATATGATTTTGAATTTGTTTTATAGCCCTTGTGTATTTCTCTTGATTTTTTTTATCTAATTGTTCTAGTATCTTCAGTTGTTTAATGAATCCACTACAATTTAGAGCATTTTTTCTTGCTATTAGTCTGCCACCAGCATTGTAATCTTTATAACTTCCTCTGAATATTGGCAAGAATCCGTTTAGAACGAATGAAGAGAGTATATCCATTTGATTTTGTTGAAGTGAATATTGACTGCCCCGTAAATATTGAGCTATTGCTAACATGCTTTCAATAAAAATATCTCCATAACCAGAAATATATAACTGTGGCCCATGTTGGTGATAGGAATTATCTATTTGAATGCCTTCTTCCTCTGTTTTTTTTATTTCACTAAAAACTTCTTGCGATGTGCTTTTTATAAGTATCTCATTACCTGTAAGCATACCTCTCATTAAATAGTGTAATGCAACATCTGCTTTGTTTGCTCCTGTCATTTCTTTCAGGTTACCTCTACTCATTAGCCTTATCACCTTGTTTTTTAGAGATTCTTTAATTAGGTTGTTTCTTTCTAATAAAATAAGAATTTTTCCTAAGTTTTGTGGTACAGCAATATCATTAAACCACCAATTGGTAGAATATGGAGTTTTTTGTGTCCAATAAGTTAGTCCTTGAACAATATTTTTTCCGAGTTCGGCATTGTTAAAATATATACTTTGTTTATTTGTATATGCTTGACTCATATCAAGTATTCGATTTAAATGAGTCTGAGGAGACCAATTTGCTTTTCCATAATCAACATATTTTATATCAGACCAACTACCGTTTGTATTAATACTTTCTATCCAATGTTTTGTGTTTTTATCTATGCCATTAATATCAATACTTTCTTTTATTATACCTTGTGCATTTATAATTAGTAAACTCATATCAATGGGCTCAAAATTATTTTCATTAATGCTTTTACTAGACGGAATATATGCTATTATTCCTATAATAACCACTGCTAACCTGCTTTTAATGCTCATGTTTTTATCTATTTTATTTATTTCCCAATCCCCCTATAAATAAATCCTTCACTTTCCACTTCCTTGTAATCATAAATGTTTCTACCATCCACAATCACATTCCCTTTCATCGCCTTCCTCACCACTTTCCAACTCGGAATCCTGAACTGCTTCCATTCGGTAACCAAAGCCAAAGCGTCTGCATCAATAATAGCTTCATACATATCTTTGCAGTAAGTCACTTTATTGCCAATTCTACGTTTGCATTCATCCATTGCAATAGGATCGTAAACATTTACTTTTGCGCCGCTTGCCAATAACTTTTCAATGATTACCAATGCCGGAGCTTCCCGCATATCATCCGTTTCAGGCTTAAAGGACAATCCCCAAAGAGCTACTGTCTTATCTTTTAAATCACCGTCAAAAGCACTAAGCAGTTTCTCAAAAACAATACTTTTCTGAGTCTCATTCACTGCTTCCACAGCTTCAATCACCCTCATGTGATAACCGTGTTCCTTTCCTGTGTGAATCAATGCTTTCACATCTTTCGGGAAGCAGGAACCACCGTATCCGCAACCGGGATAAAGGAATTTCGTACCTATACGGACATCAGCACCGATACCCCTGCGAACCATATCTACATCAGCTCCCACCAACTCGCAAAGGTTGGCAATATCATTCATGAAACTGATTCTTGTGGCAAGCATGGAGTTGGCTGCGTATTTAGTCATTTCAGCAGAAGGAATATCCATGAAAAGAATACGGTAGTTGTTTAACACGAACGGTTTATACAGTTTATTCATCAATTCCCTTGCACGTTCACTTTCAACTCCCACCACTACACGGTCGGGACTCATGAAGTCTTTCAATGCGGCTCCTTCTTTCAGAAATTCAGGATTGGAAGCCACATCAAAGTCAATACTTACTCCACGTTTATCCAATTCTTCCTGAATAACTGCTTTTACCTTTTTAGCCGTACCCACAGGAACAGTACTTTTAGTAACCAATACCAAGTATTTATTCATATTCCGACCTACGGTACGGGCAACCTCAAGGACGTACTTTAAATCTGCACTTCCGTCTTCGTCCGGTGGAGTACCCACGGCACTGAAAACAATTTCTACATCATCCAGACAATTTGCCAGATCCGTAGTGAAATGTAATCTGCCTGCCTCTACATTACGAAACACCATTTCATCAAGTCCCGGTTCATAAATGGGTATTTCACCGTTTTGAAGTTTGCCTATCTTATTTTTGTCTATATCCACGCAGGTTACATTGATTCCCATTTCAGAGAAACAAGTACCGCTGACTAAACCGACATATCCCGTGCCGACTATTGCTATATTCATAAATATTTATTTTGTATATAATAGATGTAGTTTCTTATTCTGATAAATCAAAGAGATGGTACAAAACAATTCTACTGCGATAGCAGCGAATGTGATTGTATAAAGAGTGATTGCATTAAACAGCCATAACAAAGTGATGACACACAGAAAGAACAGGCAGTTATTTACCATGACTTTCATATAGGTTTTCTTGTGTCCGAAAGGAATAAGTCTGTTACCCCCCATAAAATAATTGGCTGATGCTATAATAGCAGAAATTCCTAACATCCTGACTATTGTTATGGCATCGTCTATCACATTTCCGGTAAAGAATTCGATAATCCACTTGGTTGTAATAAACAGTATAATATATCCCAATATTGAAATCCCTACTACACCAAACATTACCTTATTCACAAAGGCAATGCTCTTTTCCCTTGCTATTTTAGGAAAAACCGCCTGACTGATCATACTAATCGGTATTTTCATTAAAGTCGTAATCTTTTCTCCCAAATCATAAATAGCAACTTCGGACATTCCAAGAAAGGAGCCGACAATCAGTTTGTTTATATTCAGATAGATTTGAATGGATGATAAGGAAACAAATAATGGCAAACTGTCTTTGAAATAATAAATTAGCTTGGCTTTTTCTATAATAGAGAAACGTATTCTTTCTCTTTTAAAGACCACATATGATGCTACCAATCCTCCCAATAAAGCTCCGATAGCATTAAGCAAAGGAATATAGACATAATCAGCCTGTTGTCTGACTACTATAAAAATGGCTAAAACAAAAAACAGTCTGACTGATATGTTGATATAAGTTATATATTTCATTTTTTCTATTCCCTGAAAGAACCAAATAGGGAACAATAGTTCGTTGAACGTCAGAAAGAAAGAGAAAAAGTATATAATGAAATGCTGCTTAAAGAAAGGGATAATACTTATTGCTCCCAGATATACAATCAGACATAGAAGCCATATGATAAATTTATTCAGATAAATAGAGGAAACAATCTCAGATAAAAGAGCTGGATTATCCCTGTTCGAAGCAATTTCCTTGGCTCCTGTTATATTGAATCCGAAATTGATAATTAAAGAAATATAAGTAACAATAGTTTGTGCATAAATAACTATTCCGTAAAGTTCTAACCCGACAGCCCTTAATAGATAAGGGTAAGTGATAAGGGGAAATAATAAGGTGAATATTTGGAGAATAGTTAAATAAGAGAAGTTAGCTAATATGGTCTTATTTCTATTTAACCGTTCTTTTATTTGTAACATCTGCGATTTTTAAATTATTCTTCAACTTCTTCCTATCCCTAACCCGATCAAACCAAACATTCACCCCAATCCAAACCACAATATCCCCCACAAACAAAACATTCACATTCACCACACTGACCAACGCAATATTCACAAACGCAAACACACAAGCCATTCCGATAATGCCCACCATTGCTTTCTTGTGGCTCAACCCCATGGCGAGGAACTTATGATGAATATGGTTCTTGTCCGGTTCAAAGATGTTTTTGCCTGTGCGTGCCCTGACCAGTATCACCCGGATCACATCGAACATCGGGACGATCAGCACCGAAAAGGAGATTACGATGGCACTGTTTACGTAAGGGGCTACCTCGAAATCATACATGGAATAGGTGACGGCGAGGAAGCTGATGATATAACCCAACGTCAGACTGCCGGTGTCGCCCATGAATATCTTTCGTCCCCGGTTCACGTTGCCGAATACGTTGTAATAAAAGAAAGGGATCAATACGCCCAGCGTGGCAAACGACAGCATGGAGAAAGCCCATAATCCCTGATGCATGAACAGGAACCCGAATACCAGCAGCGCCACACTGCTCAACCCCGAAGCCAGACCGTCTATCCCGTCTATGAGGTTGATTGCATTGGTGATGAACACCACCAGAAACATGGTAAAAGGAATACCGATAAAGGCGGGCAGGGCATGTATGCCGAACAGACCGTAGAAGTTGTTTATCCACAATCCCGAAACAGGCAGGAAAGCGGCAGCGACAATCTGTATCAGGAACTTCTGACGGTAGCGCACGCCTATCAGGTCGTCGGCAATGCCGATCAAATATAACAGGGTAAGCCCGCACACAAAGAGCAGGGCTTCGGGAACTATCTTCTGTGCGATGAATCCCTCCATCCGGTAATCCAGCAGATACCGCATAGCCATGGTAAAGGCTACGGAAAAGAGTACAGTGGGGAAGAAGCTCACACCGCCCAAGCGGGGGACAATCCCTTTATGTACTTTTCTGGAATCGGGTACGTCGAAAAGTTTCTTCTTGATGGAAATGAGAAGGATTCTCGGAATGATGATGCGTGCCACCATGACAGACAGCACAAAGGTTAAGGTTATAAATACGTAAATCATTATTTTTATTCCAACTTATTCAAGCAACTTATTGAGACACTTGCCATGACACAGCCGAACTTGTCCAACCGGATAAGGAACTTATATTCCCCCTGCCGTTCAATCAGTTCTCCGGTCAACCCTTTCAGCTTGCCTTTCACCACTTCCACCTTGTCGCCCACGGCAAGGTTCTCCCCGGTGAACTCCACCTGTTCCTCTGCATGAGTTATCATAAACTGAAGGTCGGCAATCACTCCGGCGTCTATGGGAGTGGGTTTGCTACCCAGTGAGAGAAATGCCGCCACACCGGGCACACTCTTTACAAACATGAAATCTTTGGGTTTGCATTTCACAAATACGTAGCTGCTGATAACCGGCACATCCACCTTCTTCTTCCGGTCGCTCCACAAGTGTGTCACCGTCTGTATCGGCAGGTAGTTCTGGTAACCTCTCAACTGTAACTGATGCTGTACTTTTTTCTCTGCTCTGGGAGCCGTGTAGAGTGCGTACCAATTATATTGATTCACAAGTTCCATAAAAATGTATCGGATGGATATACCAAAAGCTCCCTCAGTTACATGCCGAAGTAGCTTATCTGTTTGATATATTGGGACTTAATAAGATTTTAAGCATTGTTAAAAGAAAATTTGGTGTCCCAATAAACGTTCGTTATTTGAAACATAATTTTGGAATTTTTTCGTAAAATTCGCGAGGCATAAAAACTAGGATGAAATTCAGTTTTGAAAAGAAAAATTCAACAGCTTAAGAAGTTGATAATAAATGATTTATATATGATATATAAAAATATTACTAATTATTTGCAATAAAGTTTTGTGTGGTCGAAATAAAGGCGTTATATTTGTGGCACAAAACGAACGTTTTTTGGAACGGTTAATATTATTTATATTTATCTTCTTCCCTGTGTAAAAAACATTAATTCTTTTTCCTCCTTATTCATTTAGAAAAACGGACGACATATCTCCCTGTGATTCTTTCACTTCCGTACCCCCTGCGTAAGCCATGAGTTTCGGTTTTCTTGTTGCATACCGCTTTATATAGCCCGTTTTTCGTGCTTAATAAAAGTTAAAAGCCTATTTTTACCCTACCTTACTTCCCCGAAATCCCCCCTCCTGTTAACAAAATAAATGGAAAATAAAAACGGGAGTTTAATTTTGTTTCCGGTTTTAAAGAAGTTATTTCGCACCGGAATCGATTCTAATTATATCATTACAATTTAAACATGTTAAACAATCATGAATCAACGTAGAACGCCTTCCTGAACAGGTCACTTTAAAGACACATCCGAAGTGGGAAAAAAGGAAAATTGAGAGGATAGATATTTTTAATATCTATATATTTTTATCTATTTATTCTTTGTCGCCGGATGCCTTGCCGATGGTCTTATTAGTTTTTTTATAACAGGTTGTAATTTAATAGAATACAAATAGATTTGCCTCTCCGCCTGCCTGTCCGGTTTTTATGGGCAAATCTATTGCAAAACCAAACGGAATTAATCAATGAAAGAAGTTTTTAAAAATATCCGGTCGGAAGCCTATTCCAAAGGATTCATCCTTTTACCCAAAGTGGTACTGGAAAAGATGCTGAAAACCCAAACATGCGGTGTGAGCGATGTGGAGGGAATTATCATATTGCTGACAAATGTAAACCATGCCGACAAGACGGTCACCATCCACGGCAGGGAATACCTGTGCCGCCGGGGTGCGTCCTTGCGCTCCATGGCGCAGTGGGCGAAACTGTTCCACTGGAAAGTGGGAAAGACGAGACGTTTCATCGACGAACTTGCCTGCGAAGGCTTTCTGGAGAAAGTGGAAAACAAATACACCACCCACATCGTGATCATACACTATGAGTTTTTCACGTGCCGGGAAACAGGCGGCAAAAACGGCAAGAACCGCAGCGAGGAGATGTTTGCCGAGTTCTGGAACATGTATCACGGGCAAACCGGGCTGAACAAGACGGAGATAGGGGCGGCACGCCGTGAGTGGAGCAAGCTGTCCGTCAACGAACGCGAACTCGCCATTGCCAACATCGAAAACTATTATTACAGCCTCACCGATGTGAGGTTCTGCAAGAAAGCATGCAACTATCTTGCCGATAAATGTTTCCTGAACGAATTCGTGTGAAGCCGTGGAAATGAACCAACAGATGCCTCTTCCCTCTGCAACGGAGCTGGAAGAGGTGGTTATCGGCGCATTGCTGCTCGAAACCAAGGCGATGGTCATGGTGGAGAAGATACTCCGCCCGGAGATGTTTTACAACAAAACGCACCGTGAGATCTATGATGCCATTGCCTGCATGCACAGGGACGGGCGGGAAGTGGATATGCTCACGGTGACCGAAGAACTGAAACGGCGCGGGAGGCTCGACGGGATAGGCGGACCGTATGAAATAACCCGTCTTGCCTCGCGTGTGGCAAGCTCGGCGCACGTTGAACGCCATGCGCTCATAGTGAAGGACAAATACCTGCGCCGGATGCTCATCCGGGGCTTCTGCGAATTGCAGGCGCAGGCACAGGACGAAACGTTTGACACGGCTGAGGTGCTCGCATCCTGCCGCCACCTGCTCGACGGGGTGGAGGGCGACTGCGCATGGGCGCAGAACGTCCGCGGCATGGCTGCGCTTATGGACGATGCCATGCGCGAAGCCCGGGGGCGTGTGCAGAACAATGTGAACGGGCTAACCGGCATCCCCACGGGGCTGCAAGACCTGGACGACCTGACTGCCGGCTTGCAGCGCAAGGAGCTCATAGTGATAGCCGGACGTCCCGGGACGGGTAAGACCTCGGTGGCGATGCACATGGTGAAAGCCGCCGCCCGGGCAGGTTACCACGTGCTGGTGTGCAGCCTGGAAATGTCCGGCGAACGGCTGGCGGACAAGTGGATCATGTCCGAAACAAGGATAGATCCGCACTCGTGGCGCAACGGAAAGATCGGGACGGAGGAGATGGAACAGGCACAAGCCGCAGCGGTGAGACTCAGCGGGTTAAATATCAGGGTGGATGACAGCGCAAAAATGAGCATGGATTACATCCGCAGCGAAGCCCGTCTGCAGAAATCGAAACACGGCTTGGATGCCATTTACATCGACTACCTGCAACTGGCGGACATGGCCACGGGCAACCCCAACCGCAACCGTGAACAGGAGGTGGCACAGGCGGCGCATCAGGCGAAGCTGCTTGCCAAGGAGATGGATTGCCCCGTGGTGCTCCTGTGCCAGTTGAACCGCGACTCGGAGAACCGTCCCGGCAAAGTGCCCCAGTTGAGCCACCTGCGTGAGAGTGGTTCCATAGAGCAGGACGCCGACCTGGTGGGGTTGCTCTACCGTCCCGCTCTTGCCGGCATCGCCACCGACAGGGAGAGCGGGTATCCTACCGAGAACCTAGGTATCATCATCATAGCCAAGCACCGCAACGGGGCTACGGGAAAGATCTATTTCGGCCATGACAAGAGCCTGACGCGCATAGGTGATTATATTCCGGATTTGATTTAAGGGATGTTTCCAATCGCCGCGGACGTTATTTCAATCGCCGCGGCGATTGTTTCAATCAAGGCGGCGAATGGAACAATCACCGCGGCGATTGAAATAATGTCCGCGGTGATTGTTTTTTTAGGGGGGGCGAAAAACTAATTTCCCCTCTTGAGCTACTCTTTCTACACATCGTTTTAACATAAGGCTTTATCTCTTATCTCCCCTCCTTATGGAGGAGGGGCAGGGGGTGGTGGTAGGAAAGAATACCTTTAAAACATCATTAAATAGGAATCTGTTATCTACCACCACCCCTAACCCCTCCTCCATAAGGAGGGGAGATATAGATCAACCTTAAAACGGCTCTCCCAGATAATGTACAATCAGTCTGACTTCCCGGGCGGAGTAGGTACGTGTCTGAACCCTGTATCCGTATTCTTCCTTATTCAGTTCGCCGGACAGTTCCGAGCATTTCCTTATCCATCGTTTCAGCTTTTGTGCGGCAGTCTCCCGGCGCAAACCGGGGAAATACATCTGTGCCAGTTCCGACTTGCCATAACATTTCACCACAAACAGTTCCATCTCTTCCATTCTTCTTTTTACTGTAAATATACTCATTTTCAGCGTATTGCACAAGCATCCGAATGTAATTAATTTCTTACTGTTCATAGCTGTTCACTGCCATTCATCCGCCTTTGCACAAGCAGTATATTTGCAGCGTAACCGGTTACAAAATGTATCAATTATTCATTCTCAATTATTAACTGTAAATCAAATTAAAATGGCACAACAGTATGTAGTGGTTTCCCGTAAAAATCCCATGAATCCCGAAGCACCGAAAAAGTATTACGGTCTTTCACGTTCCTATCGTCGCATTTCGGTGGAGGAAATCTGCAAGCGCATCGGGGAGCGTTCCAGTTTCTCCACCGGTGAGTTGGAAGGGGCTATCGGTGAGTTCCTGTTGGAGATTCAAAACGTGCTTTCGGCGGGAGACATCGCCCAGATAGGCAAACTGGGGAATTTCCGTCTGGTTCTGCAAACCCATCCCGCCGTTACCGCAAAAGATTTCGGCAAAACAAACATCAAGGGCTGCAAGGTGAATTTCCACCCCAGCACGCAGTTACTCGACATGTGCCGCAATGTGAAGTTTATCCCTTATGTGGCGGATAACGAGAAGCAGGCCGGGGAAGCCGAAGGAGTTGCGGAAATGGGGGAATAGCCGCAAATCTCCCCTTTTAATACTAATCACTTATCACTAATTCACTAAACACTAAAAATCATGTCAACAACATCAGGAAAAAAATCAATCTGGAGTATTGTAATCAAGGTCATCATCGCCGTGGCAACCACCGTGGCAAGTGCTATCGGCATAACATCTTGTGTGGGATGAGACAGGACGGGATGTTACCTCGCGAGATTAAGATGCTCGTGATCCATTGCAGCGCCACGCGCTGCAATGCTCCTTTCACGGTGGAGCAGCTCGATGCCTGCCACCGCGGCAGAGGGTTTGACGGGACAGGCTATCATTTTTATATCACCCGGGACGGCGGTGTGCATGCCACCCGCCCGATCGAAAAAATCGGGGCACATGCCAAAGGATTCAATTTGCACAGCATAGGCATCTGCTATGAAGGAGGATTGGATGAAACCGGAAAACCTGCCGACACGCGAACATGGCAACAACGTTCGTCTTTGCGCGATCTGGTTTATGCCTTGCGACATGCGTTCGGGGATGTGAAAGTGCTGGGACATTATCAACTGAGTGCGGATATTCACAAGGCTTGCCCTTGCTTTGATGCGGAAAAGGAATTTGGCGTTAGGGTATAAAAAAAGGAGTCACGCCTGACTCCAACCTTTGTTAACCTTAAATCTAATACT
>ERZ826016.297-NODE-297-length-63272-cov-12.854596_pt1 | contig 63272 bp, 44 predicted proteins | sample MGYA00519872_ERZ826016 | MGnify/ENA primary metagenome ERZ826016 (study PRJEB31778, sample SAMEA3449218) | human gut metagenome | biome: human gut; feature: human-associated habitat; material: faeces | place: United Kingdom | collected 2010/2012 ... | reverse complement strand
TACCTTCGCAGAATTCTCCGAAGATTTCATCAATCAGCTTGCCTTTACCCATTGTTTCATCAATTTCCATGTTCAGCTTTTGGCAAACTTCGCGGATTTGCTCTTCGTTCATTCCCGTTAAGTCATAACCTGTGTGTTCCTTGATGGAATCCAACATGGTAACGCGCTTGTAAGGAGCTTTGAAGTTGATGACATTGTCGCCTACTTTCACTTCGGTTGTGCCGTTTACGTCCAAACAGATTTTCTCAATCATCTTTTCGGTAAATTCCATCATCCAGTTATAGTCCTTGTAGGCTACATATATTTCCATGCAGGTAAATTCCGGGTTATGAGTACGGTCCATACCTTCATTGCGGAAGTTCTTTCCTATTTCATATACTCCTTCGAAACCACCAACAATGAGGCGTTTCAAGTATAACTCACTGGCAATACGCATGTATAAAGGAATATCCAAAGCATTGTGGTGTGTCATAAACGGACGTGCCGATGCTCCTCCGGCAATTGCTTGCAGAATAGGAGTTTCCACTTCCATGTAACCTTTGGAATTGAAATATTCACGCATGGAGCTATATACTTTGCTGCGCTTGATGAATATATCTTTTACTTCGTTTACGGCTAAGTCTACGTAACGTTGACGGTAGCGCAATTCAGGATCTTCGAATTTGTCATAAGCTACTCCGTCTTTATATTTTACGATAGGTAACGGTTTGATTGATTTGGCGAGTACGGTCAGCTTCTGTGCATGAATACTGATTTCTCCCATTTGTGTGCGGAATACATAACCTTCGATGCCAATAAAGTCACCTAAATCGAGCAGGCGCTTAAATACAGTATTGTACATTTCTTTATTTTCATCCGGGCAGATGTCATCGCGTGTAATATATACTTGTATGCGTCCTTTTGAATCTTGCAATTCTATGAAGGAGGCTTTACCCATAACACGGCGGCTCATCAAACGTCCGGCTACCGATACTTGGCGCGGTTCTTCGTCATCTTTAAATTCCGCTTTTATATCTGTAGAAAAAGCATTGGTTACATACTCTGCTGCGGGATAGGGTTCAATCCCCATTTCCCTTAACTCATTCAGGCTGTTACGTCTGATAATCTCCTGTTCACTAAGGTCTAATAAGTTCATTCTGTTACGTATTAACTCAAATTTGGGACAAAAATACGAAACTTTTTGCAAAGTCCGGCAAGGAATAAGATATAATTAGGCACGGAGTAAACGGATTTCATGGTTTATTTTCCTATTAATAAACTGTAATGCCCGTTTAGTCCATGCCTGAAAAGAGAAATGCGGTTGCGAACCGACGATCTGTTTATTTGTAATTTAAGTGGAATTCTATTACAGCTTCAATTCCTTTCCTGATAATATCCAGAGGGATATTCTCATTAGGTGAGTGAATTGCATTCGACTCAAGTCCGAATCCCATTAATATGGTTTTTATTCCTAATACTTCCTCAAAGGTTGCAATGATAGGAATACTTCCTCCACGGCGCACAGCTAAGGGCTTTTTGCCGAAAGCTATTTCAAAACCTTTCTCGGCAGCATGATAGGCAGGGTGGGAGATAGGACAAACATATCCTTGTCCGCCATGCATGGGAGTGACTTTTACTTTGACGGATTTAGGAGCGATTTGCTCAATGTAATCTTTGAACAGTTCGGAAATTTTGTGGTGTTCCTGATGAGGAACCAAACGGCAGGAAACTTTGGCATAAGCTTTAGACGGTAACACCGTTTTTGAACCTTCACCTGTATAACCACCCCAGATACCGCAAATATCGAAAGACGGGCGGCAACTGTTGCGCTCCAGAGTAGAATAACCTTTTTCTCCGGCAAGTTCGTCTACCTCAATGGCGGCTTTATATTTTTCTTCATCAAACGGGATTTGTGCTATCATCTCCCGTTCTGCCTGAGGCACTTCTTCCACATCATCATAAAAGTGAGGAATGGTGATTTTGCCGTTCTCATCTATCACTTTGGCAAGCATGCCGCAAAGGGTATTGATAGGATTGGCAACCGCTCCGCCGAAGTGTCCGGAATGAAGGTCGCGGTTAGGTCCTGTAACTTCTATTTCCCAATAAGCCAAGCCGCGAAGCCCGGTTGTGAGTGACGGAAGTTCGGCTCCCAACATACTTGTATCGGAAACCAATATGACATCGGCTTTCAATAATTCTTTGTGTTCGATGCAAAATTGTTCCAGACTTGGAGAACCGATTTCTTCTTCACCTTCAAAAATGAATTTGATATTATGAGTAAGAAGATTGTTTTTAACCAAGTATTCGAATGCTTTTACTTGTATGAAAGATTGTCCTTTATCGTCATCGGCTCCACGTGCATATATTTTCCCGTCCCTGATTTCCGGTTCAAATGGTTCGCTTTTCCAAAGTTCCAATGGTTCGGGCGGCATTACATCATAATGCGCATAAACTAATACTGTTTTTGTTTTTGGATCAACAGTCTTTTGAGCATAAACAATCGGATTACCTGCCGATGGCATAACCATTGCTTCGTCTGCTCCTGCTATGAGTAAAAGTTCTTTCCACCGCTGGGCACAGGCAAGCATATCATCTTTATGCTCAGGCTTGGCACTGATGGAAGGAATACGGATAAGACTGAATAACTCGTTTAAAAAATGTTCTTCGTTTTCTTTGATATATTTTTGGATATTGCTCATAATTGTGTTGTTTTATCAATCAGGTAATAATCTAGTATTGTCATGGCTGCCATTGCTTCTACAATAGGTACGGCACGGGGTAACACACATGGATCGTGGCGGCCTCTTGCTTTCATGGAAGTATCTATTCCGTCTATGTTTACGGTGTGTTGTTCCATTAACACGGTAGCTACGGGTTTGAATGCTACGCGGAAATAAATATCCTGTCCGTTGCTGATACCGCCTTGAATGCCTCCCGAATGATTGCTTCTTGTTTCAATCACTCCGTCGTGATTATAGAATACGTCATTCTGCTCGGAGCCCCTTTGCTTCAAACCTTTGAAACCCTCACCATACTCAAAAGCTTTAACTGCATTTATACTGAGCATAGCATTGCCAAGGGCAGCGTGAAGTTTGCCGAATACAGGTTGTCCCAGTCCGATGGGGCAGTCCTTGATTACACAGGTTATCACTCCTCCGATTGTATCTCCTTCTCCTTTTATTTTGAAAACGAGTTCTTCTATTTCCTTTGCTTTTTCGGGATCGGGACAACGCACAGGATTGGTTTCTATGAGATCCAAATCATATTCGGTATAATTCTTCTCTAATTTAATAGGACCTACTTGTGATGTATAGGCTGTGATTTTAATACCCAATTGCCTTAATGCCAGTTTGGCAAGTGCACCGCCCACAACACGGGAGATTGTCTCGCGTGCCGAAGAGCGTCCTCCACCCCGATGATCTCTTATTCCATATTTGATGTTGTAGGTATAATCGGCATGTGACGGGCGATATACATCTTTTATATTATCATAATCATTAGAGTGCTGGTTTTGGTTCCACACGATGAATCCGATAGGACATCCGGTGGACCTTCCTTCAAAAATACCGGAGAAGAATTCCACTTCATCTTCTTCTTTGCGGCTGGTGGTAATTCTGGATTGTCCGGGACGGCGACGTCTCAGTTCATTTTGAATGAAATCCATATCTATCTTGATACCTGACGGAAATCCGTCAATAACTCCACCTATCCCTTTTCCGTGAGACTCTCCGAAACTGGTGAGCCTGAATATATTGCCGAATGAATTGAACATAACTGTTTGATTTTATAGGTTTCTTGTTTACAAATATAACAAATCTTTATGTGAAAAAGGTTCACGTTTACGAATTCTTTGAAAAAAGTATATGTATTAACTGTTCCGGTATTGCAGCGGACTTAATCCCACATGACGTTTAAAGAATTTGCCGAAAAACGAAACGTTGGCAAAATTCAGGGAATAAGCAATCTCCTGAATGGATAAATCGGTAGACTTTAGTTGTGCTTTTGCATCCATGATTACGAATTTATTAATAATCTCGGATACGGTCTTCCCGGTTTCTTGTTTAACGGTATTGCTTAAATGCTGCAAGGTAATTCCCAGCTTATCGGCATAGAAAGCAACACTTCGTTCTTTTGTGTAATTAGAAGTAACCAATCTTTCAAACCTTTTACATATTTCCTGGCTTCTGGTCATATTGGCACTTTTCCACGGTTGCTTTTTATAAATTTCCTTTATGGCATAAAATATTGTATATAGGATGTTTTTGTAAAAGACCGGTATTCTTGGCAAATAATTCTGGTCATACACTTTGTTGATTAAGGCAAAGTAATCACAAAAGAGTTCCACCATTTTATCCGGCAAAGATATGACAGGGTTTTCACGAATGGTTTGTATAATATCCATTGTTGTTTCAAGCATATTGACACGCCCCACGAATTCCGAAGAATAAGCCATAATGTAGAATCGGGGATTCCCTTCTGCTTTCTTGATCTGTATAATACTTCCGGGTAAAAGGGTTACAAAGTCATTGGCCTTGATTTGGTAATCTTTCAGGTTGACACTGGCTTCAATGCTTCCTTCCAAGCAGAAAACAAATATTTCGGCTTTGAGTCGGCAAGGGTAATTCCTGTAAAGGTTCAAGATCCCTAAATTGACATTATTGGTAATAATGAAATCTTCTGATATGTCAATTTTGGGTAAACTGTTTTCTTCCTGCATGGTTTGTCTTCTTATTATAAAATGGAATACAAATATAGGAAAATTATGAGATTATTAGATGAAATATTAAAAATGGAATATAGAATCTATAAAATAGTTCTTTTATATGAAAATAATAATGTGTTACTTTGTCTTATTTGATTAAAGTAATTATCTGATTGTAATTAATAACTAAAATGAAAGTAATGAAAAAGAATTTATTCTTATTTCTTGTTCTTTTGTGTTCCGTGACTTTATTTGTCGGTTGCGGTGATGACGAAGATACAAGTTGGCAACAAATCCCTAAAGAGGAAATTAAAGGTGACAAGGCTACATTGCAGGTGAATGGGGAGACTGTGACGGAAGGTTCTGTTAAGTTTGAAACGAAGAGTGCGGAACAGGCTGTTGTTACTTTAAGCAATGTAATCATTGCATATCCCGAAGTAGCCGTAGATGTAACTATGGAAAAACAAGCTGACGGTTCTTATAATTTCTCCGGTGAGAAAGGAATGACTACTGCTCCGGGCACTCGCGCTGCTGCTACAACTCCGGTTATTGCCACTGTGAAAGTAACAGGTAACATTACTTTGGACGGTAAAGTGAAAGTAGAAGCTGCTACTGTGGTTAATGACTCAAAAGGCTGGGCAGGTACTTACGGATTGATGGCAATGGAAAGAGGAGAAATTAATAGCCGGTCATATATGAATGGTAAGATTATAGAGAAAAAAATACAAGATTTTGTATCTACGGCTTGTTATTCGATTGCTGAAGTAAGTTTGCCTCCTGCCGGATCTGCAAAAACGGATACTATATCAGCATTAAGTATCGAAAAATTTCCTTTGACATTCAGACGTGCTTTAGGGTGTGTTTTGCCTCAAGTTCTTAAATCCGTTACGTTGCAGTCCGATGGAAACATCGTAGCCTCTTATTCTTCAAACGCTGTGACCTTTAAACCGGGTTGGACAATGTCAGAAAAAAATGTTACTGATGCAGATATTGCTTCTTTCACAGAAGGACGCACATGGTTAAACTCACCGAAGAACCTTGCCTACTGGTTTGAGAAAGAAGGCAAGCTGTATGTGAAATTAAATGTTCCGTCCATTGTGGCACAGGCAATGTCCGGCGGAGGTCAAAGTAACCCGGCTTTAGCTGGTGCAATTAATACGGTACTTTCCGGTAGTGTCAGCGATATTAAAACGTTATTGAAAAGTCTTGCTGCGACTCCGGGATTGGAAATGGTGGGCATGCTTGCCGATTTGAAAGACGAAACCCTTACAATGCTTCTCAATTGGATAAAGAATGGAGTTCCATTGAATGTATCAACAGAAGGGGAACATACTTATATTTACCTTGATCGTGAAGCCTTAACTCCGATTATAGCAGAGCTTCCGGCATTTATTCCAACTGTTAAGGAGCTGAATCCGATGGGGATGGGTGGTATGCTTGCGAATATTTTGCAGGGGATGAGTGACAGTTGGAAATGGACTGAGGAGTTTAATCTTGGTCTTGATTTGAAAAAATAAATAATGATAAACCGAGACTGTTAATGTAACATTTGACAGTGCGTTTTAAATAGATATTAATAAATTAATTGCCACTTCATTTTTCTTGAATGAAGTGGCTTTTTTGTAGGCATTAAAACGGTAAATCTTAAAAGTAGAACAGAAAAACAGAATAAAAGACCTTGTTTTATATTAAATAAAGTCGTTCCTTTGTCCCCTCATTTTAAGGTTTTATATTAAATCTAAACCTAATTATTTTAATAATTAAAAAGATTGTTATGAAAAAAGATTTATTCTTATTATTTGCACTTTTGTGCACAGTTACTTTCTTTACTTCATGTAAGGATGACGAGAAGCCGGAAGTACCTCCAACGGTGGAAGATGTTGTAGCAGAATATTCTGCTGATAAATTGAGTGTAAAGGTTGACGGTGTAGCAACATCAGATCAGGCTAAAGTAGAATTGGTTAAGTCCGGCGATGAATCTTTAACTATAAAATTAGTAAACATTGTTCCGGGTGTTAAGGAAGTTTCTATTCCTAATGCAACATTCGAAGCTACTACAAGAAGCATGTATGTAAGTAAGCTTACAGGAAAAGTAAAGGATAATGTTTCCGGTTATGATGTTACGTTTGATGGTATAGTAGACGAAGGAGTTTTGACTGCACAAATCAGCTTGGTGGAAATTAAGAACGATACTATTAACACATCATCGCTTCATGGTTTAGTTTATAAAGGTAATATGGAAATATCAGTTGCCGGTGCTGCTGCTCCTTCTATTGAACAGCGTGTCTATATTGAAAAGGCTTGGTCTATCAAGATGAATAAGAGAGATACTGCCATGGTTAGATTGAAGATTAAGAATTTTGATTTCCAAGGATTAGTGTTGGGTGAGATTAAATTAGATACAATTCTTATTCAAAAAAGAGGAGACGTTTTAGCATTTAAAGCTGCAGATAGAAAGATTAAATTGGATGTAGTTGGTGAAGTTACTGCAAACTTGCAAGGTACAATCATAGGCAATGACATGAATTTGAACCTTGATATTGATGCTTCAAGTTTGAAAGTAGGCGTTGCATTTAATGGAGCAACTGTAGTAGAAAGTACAATTGCTACAATTACTAAAATGACAATTGAAGGAGATGCTGTTATTGAACAGAAGGCTGCTACTAGTTCTTTAACACTAAAAGTATGGGATGATGTAGATGATGCAAAACTATTATTAACTCCTAAGTATGAATTATCAGAAAAAGCTAAAGTTGATTCTATAGTATTACATGTAAAAGATCAGCCGAATGTACGTTTAACTCAAGATCAGATTGATGGAAAGCAACCAATTGATTTCTCACCTTTGAAGAATGGTAAGAGTGATTATATAAAGTACTTTTTAAAGGCAGAAGATCCTAATTATCCGGGTTCTTTTATTGTGTATGTTGAGCGTTTACCAGTACCTAATTTACTTTATACAATGGCAGAATGGAATACTGTTCAAACTGATGATTATACATATTATGAACCAAATGGTTTAGCTACTTCAAATGAGGCGGCAGTTCTTTTGAAAGCAATGGATTTGGCAGATGTTTTCCCAATATCAAAAGAGACTGATAATGCAGCAAAAGTTGTGACTTTGGACACAAAAGGTGCTGATATGTTTATAGCTGTAGTACCCGCTGTTACTGCAGGTACTTTATTTACGGGACAATTTAAGTTAAATGCAACATCTCCATTAAAGAGTACTTTATTTGGTGTACCTTACCGCAAGAAGCCTGTATCTTTCAAAATAAGTTATAAATATACGCCGGGACCAACGTTCTATGAAACTAAAATTACAGGAAATGCATACCCAAGAACTGTGGAAAAAATTGAAATAGCAGGAAAAACTGATGCATGTTCTATTAATGCATATTTGTATGAGGTAAATTCATATGATGAGTCGTTAGATGGAACTAACATAAATACTTCTAATAAAGTTATTATGAAAGCTACTTTCTCTGAAAGTAATTCAACATCTTCCTATGCTGATAGGACTATAACATTCTCAGAAACAGGAAATGGTACATATGATCCAAATAAATTTTATAAGTTGGCAATTGTATGCTCATCAAGTGCAGAAGGAGATGCTTATAAAGGTGCTCCCGGAAGTACATTATGGATTAAACATTTAGAAATAGTACCTGCTGCAGAATAAACTATTTCCGAATAATATAAATAAAACGGCATAGAGTAACAATTTACTTTATGCCGTTTTTGTTTATTATTAATCACTTCCCAAACCACCCTTTAACAGCCATATAAACAACAGTACTTTTCTTCCCGTTGCGTACTAATTTACCGTCTTCAACCAATCGGTTCAGTTCCATAACTCCTTTGCCGCGTTTGCATTCACGCAAGCGACAATAATCCGAGCTGCGCATGAACGGATGAGAAGCAAAATATTCTGTTAACCGCCGGGTTATTGTCTCTTCGTCCACATTCTTGCTTTGCCATCCGTTAGGGTTTCGTTCCATATGAATGGATGCCAACTTTCTTTTCATCTCAACGGAAGTGCGCAATGTCATGTTTTTTACGCGGATGGAAGCCGACCGAATTTCGTCTCTTCCCATTATCTGCCGGCAACTCAGCGTGAGCGACAGTGTTCCAATGTCTCCCAATTCAATGGTTTTGCCTGCTGCAAGTTCGTTGACGATAGTATCCGTCAGACAGGCAAGCAAAGCTTTTACTTCACCGGGTTGAAACGTGTTTCCGCGAGCCACATATTCACAGAGTTCATCGGCGGTAATCCTTCCCGTGGGAACGAAACGTGCATGCAAAGGTTGTTTTTCTCCGCTTCTCTTTGGATCCGGATTTTCGTAAAGGTCATATTTTACAGCCATAAGCTAATATAAGGATTTTATCCGGGAATGTCAAGCTGTTTATTCCCGAGGGTTAATGTGTTTTCTCTTATTATGTTACTTGTTCAACAGCTGTTAATTTATAGTTCAACAGTTGTTAACTTATAAATCAACAATTGTTGAACTATAAATTAACAGCTGTTGAACAAGTAAGCATTGCCGTCAAAGGTACTTATTATCGGGCAATAACGCAACTAATATTGCTTTTGAATGAGACTGATACAGGTATAAGATATTTTATGCTTCTCGTACTATGATATGAATGATAAGAGAAAACTTGAAATTATATGTAGGGGGAGAGTGTTAAACAAAAACAATATAAAGATACTTATCTACATGAACGAATGATGCATGCGCTAGGCAGCTAATCAGAATAGCTAATTATTAAATAATGTAAATAAAGATTGCTGATATTTATATTATTTTTCATATTGTTTCTATCAGTCATAACAAAATAATGCACGATTTTTTTTTGGATTTAATATATTAATTTATACTTTTGCCTCAATACTATTATATTATGTAATGGGAATCATCCAAATAATTATAATTAAAAACATAAACTTGAAACATCGACTACTGTTTGCTTATAACACATTATAACTAAAATAAACAAAACAATTCTTACTAAAAACAAAATCATGAAACAAAGACGACAAACAAAAGTGCTCGGAAGAGAAAGACGACACTTTGGGATTAACTTTGTGCACAGAGTGCTACCATTGTTATTCTTTTTATGTGTTCTTTCCATTTCGGGGGTGGAGGCTCAAAACCAATCGGGCAAAAGTTCGTTGGTTATTGCAGGTAAAGTTATTGATTCTAAAACTCAGGAATCATTGCTCGGAGTTACTATTACTGCTCAAGGAAACAGAAGCATCGGTGTGGTAACGGATATTAATGGTAACTATCGCATTGAAGTTCCGGCTTCCACGCCGTCACTGACTTTCTCTTTTATAGGATACAAGAATCAGAATATTGCTGTCAATGCCCGTAATTTATCTGCATTTAAAACAGTGAGTCTGGAAGAAGATGTGCAGAGTTTGAACGAGGTAGTTGTCATCGGATACGGAACTCAGTTCAAGAAAAACTTGACAGGGTCCATTGCCAAAGTGGATAAGTTTGAAGCGGAAAACGTGCAAACGGACAATGCCATGTCGGGTTTGCAAGGACGTGTTGCCGGCTTGTGGGTAAAGAATTCATCGGGTGATGCAGGCTCGGAACCCGACTTCAACATTCGAGGCATGCAAACAACGGACGTAACCAATGCCCGTCCGCTTATTGTTTTAGATGGTATGATTATTGATAGTAAAGATAACTTTTCACTCAACAACATTGCTCCTCAGGATATTGCTTCCATTGAAGTGTTGAAAGATGCTGCGTCTTCGGCTATGTATGGTTCGAGAGGTGCTATGGGCGTTATTCTTATCACTACCAAAAAAGGAGAGAAGAATAAAGCTCCGGTTGTGAACGTCAGCGCTTATTACGGATTTGTTAAATCGCCATTCAGCTATCGCACGTTGAATAATGAAGAATACAAACAGGTGTTTGACGAAGCAAGATTGAACCGCATCGGAATCATAGACGGTCAGTTGGCAGCCGGTGGATTATCTTCTGCACAGATTGAGAATCTGCAAAAAGACAGACAGGTTTATGCAGACCAAATGACTGCTCTGAATATGGGAGATACTTACGTGGATTGGATGGATGAAGTTATTCCCTCTACTGCTGCCAAGAGCAATATACATATTAGCTTAAACGGGGGTACAGATAAGACTACTTACTATTTTTCTGTCGGAAGAAATTCGGAAGACAATTCCATCGGTACAGGAAATTACAATCGTTTGAGCACGAAGTTGTCTATTTCCAATCAAACCTATAAATGGTTGAAATTGAATGCGGATTTATCTGTGGTGCGTTCGGTGAGAAAACATTTTCCGCGATATGGAGCCAATCCTTTGGCTGCCGCTTTGGTTGCTCGTCCCGATATGCCTTTGGAGCCTATATATAAGGAAGACGGTTCATGGGATTATTTTAGGGGAGCACAAGAAAATCCTTTGTTGCTTGAGCAGGATAATGATACAAAAACCACCAATTTGAATGTTTCCGGTAACTTCTCTGCCAATATCAGTCTTTATAAAGGCTTGACTTGGACTTCTACATTGGCGGGAACTTTGAGCAACATCGGTACGGAAACTTATGTTTCACCGCTCAGCTACAACGGACAAGCTAAGAAAGGTACGTTTGATCAGAAAGGAAGCAACGGACATAGAATCACGGCTAACTCCTTCTTAAATTACAATGTAGATATTCGGAAGTTTAACTTGGCAGCCACATTGGGATATGAGTTCAATGAAAACAAAACCGACGGTTTGGGATTCATGCTTGTAGGTTTCCCTTCTATCGGAGCATTGACCGCACCCGGCAACGGAGCTACCTTTGATCCTACAACGAATAAAACCTCTAACACCAGATATTTGGATCGTTCCGAATCTTACTTTTTCCGTGCTAATGTGGCTTATGACAGTAAGTATCTTTTAAGTTTCAGCATCCGTCGTGACGGTTCTTCCAAACTGCCTGCCAACAGCCGTTACAGCAACTTCCCTGCTGTTTCTGTCGGTTGGGTGATTTCCGATGAAGCATTCATGAAGAACCAGCAACTTATCAGTTTCCTTAAACTGCGTAGCAGCTATGGCCTTACCGGTAGTATTGCCAGTGTTAAGATGTTGGATACTATCGATCGCTTAACCAGTACCGATTATAACGGGCAGCCGGCTCTGACTGTCGGAACTGCTTTGGGTAATTCCGACCTTAAATGGGAGAAAACTCAGCAAGTGGATGTTGGTTTGGATGTAAGTTTGTTCAATAATCGTTTCAATGTTACTTTAGAATGGTATCACAAGCTCACGGACGGTATGTTGAACAGTGAAAACTTGCCTGTAACTTCCGGAGGATTTTATAGCAGAAAAGTAAATATGGGTACTATCCGTAACAGAGGTCTTGACATAAACGTGGATTATAAGAGCGATGTTCGCCGGGATTTCACTTATGAAGCAGGTATTAATATGAATATTAACCGCAGTAAAATCATCGACTTGCCTATTGACAAGAAAGGTTACGGAAGTTATTACCCGCAAGGTCCGCAAGGCAAGCTTAAAATCGGTGAGCCTCTCGGTTCATTGGAAATGTACAATGCTTTGGGCATTGACAAAAACGGAGATGTTATTTATGAAGATGTCAGTGGAAACGGTTCTATTGGTTCTGAAGATATGATATTGGTAAACAACGTACAGCCTAAGTTTACCGGAGGACTTTTCCTTGGGGCAGGTTATAAAGGTGTTTCTTTATACGGTCAGTTCACTTATACCTATGGTAACAAGATATATGACTACACCAGCCAAATGGCACGCAATGCTGCATTGGACGATGGAGTTATGCAGAACATGCCCGAATGGGTATTAGACCATTGGACAGCAGATAATCCTTTTTCCCGCTATCCGCGTATGGTAGTAGGTGCACATGGTCCGCAAAATGTTTCCGGCTGGAATAATTATCAGTCCACTCTCTATTTGTTCGATGCTTCTTTCATGAGATTAAAAAAGTTGACCTTGGCTTATGATCTACCTAAGAAATGGCTTTCTGCCGTGAAGATGAACAGTTGCAGAGTATATGTTTCCGGAGAAAATTTATGGACTATTAAAAATAAAGACCTGACAATGGATGATCCCGAATTAGGTATTCAAACCGGTATTTCCTATCAAACAGTTCCGACTCCTATCAGTGTATTGTTCGGCTTTGACTTAACATTCTAAAATTAAAACGTTTATGATAATGAATAAATTATATAAAATCATAGTGCTAATCGCTCTCTTTCCGGTATTTCTGTGTGGTTGCAGCGGTTTGTTGGATGATGTTAAACCCGATACATCTATCCCTGTACCTAATTTGACTAATTCTGACTTGCCTTTAGTGGCAAAAGGTATGTATAAACGTCTGTCCGGCGGATTTTATTACATGTCGTGTATTGCCGAAGATATTGCTTCAGACAATTTAACTACCATTTATGAAGTGGCAAACAATATCAACTTCAGGCAGTTTGATAATTGCAATGTAGGAACTAATGACGGGTTGATATGTGCCCGTATGTATTCTTTTCCATACAATGGCATAGGTTTGGCAAATATCTTAATCAATTTTGTGAAAGAAGAGAACCCGCAGGATGCAACTGTCCGTACAGCCAAAGGAGAAGCTTTGTTGATGCGGGGATATTGCTACATGCTGCTAGCGGAAAGGTTTGGTAAGGCTATTCTTACTCTCTCTACCGATGAAGATATGTATCGCGAGCAGGCTCCTGAAGACAAAGTGTGGGAACAAGCTATCAGCGACCTGCAAAATGCCATTAAGTTGTTGCCGGAGTTTACCACTCCCAACTCAGCTTCCATACAGGCGGCTAAAGCCATTTTAGCAAGATTATACTTAAACTATGGTGTGTTAAGTAACAATACAGAAATGATCAAAGATGCAGGAAAACTGGCAAGTGAGGTTATTAATAATGGAGGAAAGTTGGCCTTGAATCCCAACTTTAAGGAAAACTTCATCTCTACGGGAACGGGTAACGAGGTTATCTGGCGTTTAGTAGAAACGGCTGCTACTCCTACACAATTCGGTTTATATTCAATGCTGTCACCTAAAGGTTATGTAGATTCTCCTCGTGGCGATACCTGGATGGAAGAAGCTTTATATAAACTGTACGAATCCAAGGATAAACGTTTATCGGTTGTAGATGTGCAGCCTTACGAGCCCATGGGACATGATTATCCGTATTGTGTAAAATATCCGGCAGACGAGCATCCTGTGTGGCCTTTCGTACGCTTGGCGGAAATGTATTTGATTACTTCGGAAGTTGCTGCGCGTCAGGGAACTGTTGATGTGACCGGTTATAATGCAGTGCGTGCTGTCAGAGGTGTTTCCCAAAAACAAAATACCGACTTTACCGATACTGCCGATTTCTTGAAAGAAATAGAGACTGAGCGTCGCCGTGAGTTCGTGGCAGAAGGTTTGAGATGGTTTGATATGCGTCGCTTCGGTAGCATTACCTCACTTCTGGAAGCAAAAGGGGTAGACACCCGTCGGGTACATTTCCCAATTTGGAGCAGTGAGTTGTCTAAAAATCCGAAGTTGAAACAGACAGAATATTATGACTAAACAAGATAGTAAAATAGATTTTTTATAATAAAACAGCACCACCCAATGCATCTAAATGAAGGGTGGTGCTGATTTTATATGTATATTCTAAAACGGCAAAATTTACAATTTCTTCAATCCTTTCAATTTTTTTGGATCGTTCACTTCAATAACACTGATTGCGTAACCTCCACCGGGAGCAGCTTTCAGGTTTAATTTGGTTTTATTCGTCACGATGCCTTTGGTTATGACATAAGCTTTCGGATTCTTTTCATAATCAGCATCTTTGGCATCGGCATAAATGGTGGCAATGTACTTCTTGCCCGGATCAAGGAAATCGAGGCTCAATCGTGATTGATGTCCGTTTTCATCGCTGGTGTTACCGATAAACCAATTGTTCGTTCCTTTTGCTTTGCGGGCTACAGTGATGTAATCGCCCGGTTCTGCTTCGAGGTAAATACTGTTATCCCAATCTACTGCTACGTCTTTGATGAACTGGAAAGCATCCATGTGCTTTTCGTAGTTTTCAGGAATGTCGGCAGCCATTTGCAGAGGGCTGTACATAGTTACGTAGAGAGCGAGCTGACGAGCCAGTGTGCTGCGAACGTATGAATGGTTATCAGGATTCATGTTCCAGATTTGAGTTTCGAAGATTCCCGGAGTATAATCCATCGGGCCGCCTTGCAAACGGGTGAATGGAAGAACGGTTGTGTGGAACGGCTTGCTTCCTCCGAATGATTCATATTCTGTGCCACGAGCGGATTCGTTACCGATCAGGTTTGGATATGTGCGGCTGAGTCCTGTCGGACGGGTTGCTTCGTGTGCATTTACCATAATTTTGTAATCGGCTGCCTTTTTAACTGCATAAAGGTAGTGGTTGTTCATCCATTGTCCGTAGTGATATTCTCCACGAGGAATGATGTTACCCACATATCCGCTCTTCACGGCGTTGTATCCGTTATCTACCATGAATTGATATGCTTTATCCAAGTGGCGTTCGTAATTACGGACAGATGCCGATGTTTCATGGTGCATCATCAATTTAACGCCTTTGCTTGCTGCATATTCCTTCAATTCTTTTACGTCGAAATCAGGATAAGGAGTTACGAAGTCGAATACATAATCTTTTGATTTGCCGAACCAGTCTTCCCAACCTTCGTTCCAACCTTCAACCAATACTTGGTCGAAACCATGTTTGGCTGCAAAGTCGATGTACTTCTTTACGTTTTCGGTATTGGCGGAATGCTTTCCGTTTGGTTTCAGCTTGCTGTAATCTGTTTCACCCAGTTTTACTGAAGCAACATCGTCTGTATACGCCCAACTTCCTTTGCCTGTAATCATATCCCACCAAACACCGATGTACTTAACCGGTTTGATCCATGAAGTATCTTCATATTTGGTTGGCTCGTTAAGATTAAGGATCAAGTGAGAAGCGAGGATATTACGGGCATCGTCACTTACCATAACTGTACGCCAAGGAGTGTGGCAGGGAGTTTGCATGTATCCTTTGTCACCTTGTGCATCGGGAGTAAGCCATGATTCAAAAATCATGTTCTTGTCGTCAAGGTTAAGATGCATAGTGGAGTAGTCTACCAATGCAGCTTCGTGCAGGTTAATGTACAGACCGTCGTCGCTTTTCATCATTAAAGAAGTTTGCACGCCTGTTGGCGAGAAAGGAGTTTGTGATGAATTGGGAGTGATGGCATCTTTCATTAATCCGCGTATTTCGGATAGCTTTGATTCCGTATAATCATATTCTTGCGTATCGTAGTCGCCCGGAATCCAGAATGCTTTGTGGTCACCCGCCATGGCAAATTGACTTCTTTCTTCCTTGATAACAAAATAGTTCAGGTTCTTTTGCTGAGGAAATTCATAACGGAAGCCCATTCCGTCATTGTAGACACGGAAACGGATAATCATTTCACGGTCTGTGGAAGGTTGTTTAAGAGTAACCGCCAATTCGTTGTAATTGTTGCGGATATCTTTTACTTCTCCCCATACCGGTTGCCATGTTTCATCGAACGAAGTTGTGTCGGCTTTAGCCAATACGAATCCGCTCATCAGGTTGGTGTAGTCTTTGTCCTCCTTTACGTTGTTGTCGATAGGAGTGAGAAACTTGGCTTCAGGCTTTTCGCTTTTCAATTCCAGTCCCAGTTTGCTTGGTTTGATAACCGGATGTCCTTTGTAATCCATCCAGTAAGTGGGAACTCCGTTCTTAACTTCGAAGTTCAAGGTAATCTCTCCATTGGGAGATTTAATGGTTTCAGCTTTCAGTAAAAAGGCTGAAAGAGTTAAAAACACAGTCAGTAATACTTTCTTCATGATACTAGTTTATAATCTATTACGGTTGCAAATTAAACATTTTAAATATAATCTGCTACTCCTAATTAACATAAGAAAAGGAGATTGGAGCGCAAACGTTTTCGGTCACTCTATATTTCTGCTTATTTTAAACGTTTTGGCGCTAGGAAAAGTTTATGGCTAAAAATCATTATCTTTGTGGCGTTTTATAAAAACAAGCTTTCTATGAAAGATTTATTTATTGATGTAAAGCGTCGTAAGAGGTATCTTTTCGCTTTGGGAATGATTCTGTTTATGATTGGCGTGGCAGAATGGTTGGGTGAGAAGGAAATTATTTTTCCGGAAATGGCTGCACTTACAATAGGTATGTGGATTGTCGATAAACGTGTTTGGCGTATTAAAAGATGGCAGCTGGTTATTTTAATGACAATAGGGGCTGTGGCGGGAGTCTGCATAGTGCGTTATTCTATTTTCCCATTGATTATAAATCTTGGTATTGCCTTTATGTTTACTGCCATTTGTTTGTTGTTTAGCCGCACAACATTAATTCCTCAGATTTCGGCATGTATGTTACCGGTGTTGCTTAAAACCGAGAGTTGGGTTTACCCTGTTGCCGTATTTGTCATGTCATTGATAATTGTAACAGGGCAGAAGTTTATGGAGAGATACAGCATACGGCAAAAGATTGTTTTTGAACCTGATGAGAGGCATTGGAAGAAAGATGCCGGAGTGTGGCTGGGTTTGTTATTCAGTATATTGCTTATCGCTTCTTTGGCAATATATACAAATAATTATTATTTTATTATTCCTCCGCTCATTGTAACTTATGTGGAGTTTGTCAATTCTAAAGCCGGTTTCAGGAACCGTCCCATGCAAATCGTACTGTTGATGGTGAGCGCTTCTTTGGTTGGTACGGTTTTTCAGATAGTGGGACACTATTATTTGCATTTGCCTGAATGGGTGGTCGCTCTGTTTATTTTTATGGTTTTGTTTACCGTATTCGAACGGATAGGAAAGTTCTTTGCACCGGTTGGAGCTTTGGCTTTGATTCCGATGATTGTTCCCGAGGAAGGATTAGTCTGGATGCCCTTGCAAGTTGCTGTCGGGGCTATATTATTTATTACTACTGCTCTTGTGGTATTTCAGCGCTGCTATAAATGGTCGAAAGCCCAGTTGGTTTATTGTTTGACTCCTGAATATTTACGAAATAAACTGCATAATAACAAGGAAGCAGAATAAATGCTCTTTCTTCATCTATCGAAAACAATGTACTCTCTTTATTTGTTTATTTAATTATAAAGAAATAAATACAGTATATTTAAAGATAAGCGTTATGATAAAAGATTTGAAAGAAGCTATAAAGCACCGTAGGACTTACTATTCTATCAGTAATGAATCGAAAGTCTCTGATAAAGAAATACAGGAAATCATAGATTTTGCCGTGACCAATGTTCCTTCGGCATTTAATTCACAGTCTACAAGAGTTGTGCTTTTATTGGGAGAAAACCATAAAATATTATGGAATATTGTAAAAGAGACCTTGCGTAAGGTTGTTCCGATTGATGCATTTGCTGTTACGGAAAAGAAGATAGACGATTCTTTTGCATCCGGCTATGGTACGGTTTTGTTTTTTGAAGATCAGAATGTGGTGAAAGGTTTGCAAGAAGCTTTTCCCGGTTACAAGGATAATTTCCCAAAGTGGTCACAACAGACTTCTGCCATGCACCAGTATGTAGTTTGGACAATGCTCGAAGGCGTTGGCTTTGGTGCTTCTCTTCAACATTATAATCCATTGATTGATGGTGAAGTGAAACAGATTTGGAATTTGCCCGATAGTTGGGAACTAATAGCCCAAATGCCTTTTGGAGTTCCAACTAAAGAACCGGGAGAGAAGGAATTCAAACCTTTAGAAGAGAGGGTTAAGGTGTTTAAGTAATTCTTTTCTTTAGGGTAAAAATAGGTAAAAAGATAAATATACCTATAATAGACATAATTAATCCACCAATGGTTCCTGCTGAAAGCGGGAACCAAAATCCTTCTTTCTCATTTCCTATCATAAAAGGAATAAATCCTAAAATAGTTGATACTACTGTCAGGAAAATGGGTAATATTTTTCTATTCCATGCTTTTATATAAGATTTCACAGGTGAGTATAAAGGAAACTGCTTGCGTATCGAATTATATTCATTGATAATATAAATACTGGCATTTACGGTAATTCCGCAAAGGAGAATGAAAGAGGCAAAACCTCCCTGGTCAAAATTCAGTTCGAACCAATAGAACGTAAGGAATACACCGATATAGGAAACCGGGATAATAAATATAATGGCTAAGGGTTGTTTAAGCGAATTGAATAAGATGCTTGTTGTGAAAAAGATAATGCCTATCACTAACAATAGTAAGAGATATTGTTTATAATCTTTTGCCCCCCAATGCCAATTATAATCTTGTGCTTCCGCTCTGTAACCTACAGGTATGGTTTGGTTGAACTCCTCTAAGTCTTTTGTCAGTAATTTATTGCCTTGCATTGAGGCTCCGATATATTCGTATTGCAAGCATAGGCGGTATTGCTGGTTTTCTTTGGCTATCTGTTGAGGCGCTTGTCCTCTTTGAATACTTACAATATCCGATAACTTAAACAGTTTCCCATTGATAAGATAAGGTTTGTTTTCCAGAGCCCATATGTCGTAATCAGTGGATTGTTTGGAAGACAGTTTTATTTGTTCCATATTGTTATCAACAAAGATGGAACCGCAGTTGATGTCTTTGCTTAACACAGGATAGATAGTTGAAAATAAAGCCTGAGGGGATATATTTTCTTCTATCATTCTTTTTTTGTTCAGATCAAAATAAAACTCTTGATAATCATCTTTATACCAGGAAAAGTCTGAGTTTATACTTACTTCTTTTATTCTTTTGTGTGAAAGCAGCTTATTTTTCAGTTTTTCTGCTTGGCTGAATAATTCGTCATAGTTATAACCATACATTTTAATACGGAAAGAACCTGCACTTTCGCGTACGTCATTACTGAATCCCTGATCTTCCAGTCCGTATATTCCCCAACTGCCTCCCCCTAATTCCAGCGCTTTACTTATCATGTTTGATTTAAGAATATAGGGAAATCCGCTTCGTTGATATTCCTTTAGAAAAGTAATGCTGATATTGGCTTGCCGTGCACTGTGAATGGAAGTTTGGAATTGCTTTATTTCTTTGAATTGACTCAAATATATTTCCATTTTCTTGATGAGGTTGTTCATTTGCTCAAGTGTACTGCCATTGGGAAGTGTTGCATTTGCATAGAGCACAACTTCTTCATTACGTGTGAAGTAACTTCCTTCATACACTTTTTCCACAAATAGTCTTAAGCTGCCTCCTAAAACCTTATCGATAAAAGGTTTTATATTCTCATTATATGTATGGCTTCCAATTGTTTTGTTATATAGTTCTGCACCTTTCCCTTCCTTTTCAATTTTTCCCGGTAATAGGAATGTAGGAATGCCAAAGGCTAATATCAATAGGAAACAGAATACTATCCTCCAACGACACAGAAACTTAATAGCTTTCAGATAAAGATGATTAAAGTGAACAGTCAAGCGTTTCCACAATGTGCGTTTTTTTACTTTTTGTCTTTTCTTTAATCCTATCTTTTCGATAAGTGAAGGGACAAAGAACAATGCGATAAAAAGGGAAACTATCAAATTTATGATTACTACTGCTGCGAAATCCTGTAGATTTAATTTTATCTTTTCATCAAGAAAAAATATAATGACTAAAGCTCCCATTGTAGTAAGTGTGGCAGCTAAAATAGAAAGGAATGCTTTTAGATTGCGTCGATGCAGGATATGGTCGGTCATTACGATTGTATTATCAATAACCAAATTGAGTGAAATGGTGATTCCTGCCAACGAATAAAGTTGCATTTCCAGTTTAAATAAGTAATAGAATATTATACTGATAGCCATATTAACAGCTAAACTTACTATGATTAGGAAAAGGTAACGTGGGTTGAGTGTAATAATCAGTACGAATAATAGTAAGATCAGTACAGTTAAACCGGTTCTGAAATAGATTTTATTCAGTTCTTTGTGAATATATTCTGTTGCATCATAACTTGGATGTATTTCATAACCGGCCGGCAATATCTGTTCTATGTTTGTTAATTCTTTCTTTATCAGTTCTCTGACTTTTAGCTGGTTGGCAGTTTCTTCTGCCGTGATAGAAAGGTAGATGGTATTCAGTCCGTTAATTCTGTAATAACTTTGTGGAGAAGCTTCTTTATGGGTGACTTTCACTAACTTATCAAGGTAAATAAGTTTTCCGTTTTTATTGGCTACTTGTATTATTGCCGGATTAAATGTAGTATTTGTAGATCCGTCTTGGGGGATGAGTGCCAAACGTATCCATTCTTGGGATTTGCTTTGCTTTTCGATATTGCAGGTTCCTAAAAATTCTTTATTGAAATGCTTTTGAATGGAAGTTTGAATATCATTGGCAGTCAATCCTAATTGATTTAGTTGCTCATTATCATATTCTAATCTCCATTCCATCGGGCTTGCTCCGCTGATATTTATTTTATATATTCCGGATATGTGTGCCAAACGAGGTTTTATGTACTCTTCTGCATAACGCTGAATATAAATAGGAGTGGAAGGAGCATTTAAAGTAAAAGACATGAATGGGCGCACCGAATTATTATCGGAATGGTTGGTTTCGATATAGGGATAGCTCACTCCATCGGGAAGTTGTGCCCAAGTTTGCCTGATGATAGTAGATGCCTCAAAACGTGCAGCATCAATATTGGTATGCCTGTCTAGTTCAATAGAAATATTTCCCCAACCGTTACCGGAATTTGAATAGATGTTTTTAACTCCTTTAATCCGGGTAAGCATAGATTCCAGTTTACTACTGACTTCCATTTCAATGTTTCGTGCAGAGTTGCCCGGCATGCTGAAATTAACAGTTAAACCCGGTAAAGTTTGTGAAGGAGATAGTTTTACGGGAAGTAAAGGAATTAATGCAATACCCACCAATGAAATGCAAATAAAGGTGACTATCAGTGTAAAAGATGATATGTTATTTGTTCTTTTCACAATTAAAGTCCGTGTTTGAGATCAAATTTTGTTGATAAAGAAAGTCCTGATATGAAATCATGTAAGGTGAGTTTTCGTATCTTATAGTAGTTTAGCCAATAATTCTGAAGTGCTGAAATATAGTTTCGCTGAGCCTCTTGCTGGCGGTTAAGTGATAGGGTTAGACTGTTTATGTCGGCTTTACCTATGATAAAGCGCTGTTTTGTTTCATTATATGCTAAAATGGAGAGGTCGAGTGCTTCTTCGGCACTTATAACCAGGTTTTGTTGTATATTGAAATCATTCACGGTCATAATTACATCTTCTTCCAAACTCAATTCATCTTGTCGTGCCGATGTTTTAACTATATTCAGATTGTTCTTTGCCATATTGTATTTACCTTTTCTTACTCCCCAATCGACAAGTGGAATAGAAATACTGACCGAAACTAAATCTTGTTGTAGCGGATTGCGGTATACATCGCCGAAAGTGTTGGCTGCTTGGTTAAATCCCACGCTGGCATTTACACTTGCATTAAAACGGGATTCTTTTTTTGTTTTATCTACGTTGCGTTCTGCTTCAAGGATATTTTGACGAAGCCCTAAAAAGTCCGGGTTGTTTTTTCTGGCCATCATCAAAGCTTCTTCCACTGATATGTTGAAATCCTGTGGCTTGGAAGGAAGTTGTAGTTTAATGTCTGTGTTTTTGTCGAAATTGAGATATGAAGCCAATGAAAACATGGCACGTTTCAAAGAACTTCGGGCATTCTCAAAGCTATTCTTAGAGTTAACGACTTCAAGTTTAAGGGTTAGTAGGTCTGCTTGAGAAATAGCTGCAATTTTATGCCGTTGCAAACCAATTCGGTATAATGTGTCACTGGAAGCAATATTTTCCTTTGCCAAGTCAAATTCAGCTTGTGCCATAGCCAATGCAAAGAAGTAAGACGTGGCTTGTTGTGATACTTGTTCCGTATTAAAAAGGAATTCCTTTTTAATCTTTTCAAATTTAAGAGGTTCTATTTTCTTATCCCATTTGAATGGATTGTAACCTACAAGACTTTGTGAATATCCAATTCTGATAGGAACACTGTTGTATTGGGTGCTTTTTGAATCTCCGAAACTGCGCATGTATCCTAATTCTGAATCAATGTAGAAAGTTCCTCCCAGTAAATCAAAATTTTGCTTGATAGCTAAATTGCCATAGGCATAAAAAGATTGTTGTTTTCTATAAACATCGAGATCTGCTTCCGAATCATATCTTTTGGTAAAATCCCGGTTGTATTGTGCAGGAGTCATATTTAATGTAAGGCTGGGTAATCTGTTAGCCTTATATGTTCTGTATTCCCAATATCCGGCTAAATACATGTTTTGTGTACGAAAAGCCTCTAATGAACTGTCATTTGCCAGTTGGATAGTCTTTTCTAAAGTGAGAGATAATTCTTGTGACAATCCTTTGTACGGAATAGAGCATATTAAAATAAAAGCTCCTATAATAAAATTTATCTTTTTCATAAAAGTGTATTTTTGCTTGTCTTCTTATTTCTATAAATAAACCAATATAGTAGAGGAATAATAAATAGACTTACTATTGTGCCGATAGTCATTGTTGCTATCATTGCAACAGATAATGGTTTTTGCAGTTCCGATCCCATATCGAAAGAGAATAGGAGAGGAACCATAGCAAATATTGTAGTGAGAGAAGTCATAATAATAGGTCTTAAACGTCTTCTGCCTGCTTCGTGTATAGCCTCTATCAATGGAATTCCCTCTTTGCGTAACTCATTGATTGCATCTAATTTTAGAATCGAGTCATTTATGACTATACCTGCTGTAACTATAAGCCCAATGGCAGACATTAAATTCAGTGTATATCCGAATAACCATAGAATAAACAGTGCAAAGGCAATGTCAATCGGGATTTCGAGCAAAACAAGGAGCGGTTGCAAGAAACTTTCGAATTGAGCTGCAAGAATGAAATACATTAGTAGAATAGAAATGAGGAGTATGACGAATAATTCGTTTATCATTTCTTTATTGGAAAAGAAGCTTCCTGAAAAATCTATTTCCCACTCATTAGAAGCTTGTATCTCTTTCTTGATTTGCTTTATAAGCAATTCAGGCTTTTGAGGATGATAAAAGTTAAGAGGTATATATTCTCCATTTTTACCGGCAATTATACTTTTGAGATCCTCAGAAGGAGCAATACTAATTAATGATTGCATCGGAATATAGTTGATTTCTCCATTAGTATTTGTCGGTACTAAAGTTTCGTTTAAAATTTTATTTATGCTTTTTTCATCACCTGCAATGTTAATAGGCAAATATTGCTGGTAGGAACGTAATGTTGCTATGTTGTTTTCTTTAAAAGAAGTTTTTAATATACGGTATATTTCATTGTAATCTACATGGTAAAGTAGCAACTTTTCGTGGTCTATGTAGATGTTCAACTGTTTCTCAAAAGGAATTGGGGCTATGTTTTCTCCCGTTTTTCTCGTAAGTAACAGTTGGATGTCTTTTATAGAGTTTACTTCCGGTATGGTTGTTTTGTTTTTGTGAGATAATTCTGCTGTAATATCTGCTTCTCCTGTTTTGAATAATTTTTCAAAAAAAGTTTCAGGTGGTGAAAAGCTGATAACGGCGGATGGATATTGCTTCATAATATCCTTTTTAAATACTTCTTGCAAGAGAGAGAGCTCTTTTGGTGTACTCGTTTTAAAATAAAGTTCGGCTTCGGATGCAGAGAGTTCATGATCACGGCTTAATAGATAATCTTGCTGACCTATATAGGCAGCATGTTCAATAGCTTCTGCTTTCGTTAATTGGAATATGTTGTTTATTCTTTTTTTATTTTCTTCCAAATGAATATTTTCATTCCATTCAATATTTACAATTAATTCATTTTGGTCTATTTCCGGCATTCTTTCTTTGTCAATAAAGAAAAAGAAAAATATACATAAAGGTAATGAGATAGCACAGAATATGATACTGCTGGTTTTATGCTTGAATACAAAGTCTACTCCTCGGTCATAGAAGGAATCTAATGTATGCGCTTTAATCAAATTATTAATTTTGAAAGAGAAAATATTTTTTCTTTTGAAGTTGGCTCGATAAATAAGCATGTAAAGTACCGGTAATAACATAATACCGGTAAAATAAGAAGCCATTAATCCGATAGCTACAGCAAATGCCTGGTCATAAAAAATGGCACCGGCAATACCACTCATAAAAATAAGTGGAACGAATACGGCAATTGTAGTAAGTGAAGAACTTAGCATTGGAGTTATCACTTCACTGGTTCCTTTTGCACATGCACGTTTTAGTGTTAAGCCTTTCTCTTTGTATTGCGATATGTTTTCAGTTACAATAATGGAACTGTCTATCATCATTCCTAATGCCAGAATAAGTCCTGATAAGGAAATTATATTTAATGACATCTTGAATAAATAAAAAAAGATAAAGCTTCCCGTAAGGGCTACTATCATACTTATTCCAATAATGAATGGTGACTTTACATCTCCGAGAAAAAGAATGGCTACAATGCAGATAAAAATGAAACCTAGTGAAAGATTTTGTTTTAGATTGGAGATTGTATAATCTAATAATTCTGTTTGGTTTTGGGTGATTTTGAACTCAATATTCGGATATATGTGTGAGAAATATGAAGTAGTATGATTTAATGCTTCTTTCATTTTATCCATATTCTCATCGGCTTGTTTAATGATGGCTAAAGTAACCGCTCGCTTCCCTTCCGAAACAGATAAACCATTTTCTTTTTGAGGAATAATATTTATCCGGCAAAACTCTTTTAACTGGAAAATACGTTCATTTTTACGGATATAAATATTCTGCACATCTTCCAATGTACGAAGCAGTGTGGAAAACTTGATATTATATTCATAATGTCCATCCTTAACAGTCATGCTTCCCGGTTCTATATTATTATTTGAGAGAGCATTTTCTATATCTTGGATAGAAATATCGAGCATTTTTAATTTATTCATATCAGGAACAATCTGTACCTGCTTATCGAGAGTCCCGGTAACATCAACCATTGCTATTTCCGGAAGTTGTTCAATTCTTCTTTTTATTACAGACTCGGCAAATTCGCTGAGATCTAAAAAGTCTTTTTCATTTAATTTTCCATAAGCACTATCACTTTTGAGAGTCAGATTCAAATAGAAAACCGGTATATCTGTGGCGCTTGCTTTTATAACTCTAGGACGTTCCGCATCGCGGGGGAGATAACTCATTGCTGCGTCGATTTTCTCATTTACTTCTATAAAAGCCAAATCAGTGTTAGTACCGAAGTCAAAGTTTAAACGGATAATTCCAATGCCGTCCCGGGTTTCACTTTGTATGTTTTTTAATCGGGCAACCTGCATCAGTTGTTGTCTGATTGGCTTTACTCTTGTGTTTTCTAATTCGCGGGCAGAAGTGTTTTTTCCTGAAATCTGGATTGTTATTTCAGGTATGGAAATATCCGGGAGTAACGAAACCGGTAAACTGAAATAAGTAACCAGCCCGATAATGAAGCAAGCAGTAAAAGACATTAAAACTGCTATAGGTCGTTCGAGTAAAAACTTTACCATGCTATTCTTTTATTACAGAGACCGGGGCCTCATGTGCTAAATTCAGATTTCCGGAAACAATTATACTATCACCTTCTTGTAATCCATCTGTGACGGTATAACTTGTTTCATTTTCTTGACCTGTTGTTACGTAAACCCATTGTGCTTTCCCATTCTTTAAGGTGAAAGCTACTTGTTTGCCGGAACGTAATACTATCGCTTCTTTAGGTACGACTAGTTGTTCCCCTAAATTATGACGGATGTTTACTTTAACGTTCATGCCTTCGAATAAGCGTCCTTGTCCATTAACGTGTGCTTTTGCTTTTACCATTCCTTTATCGTCAACTATGGGATTTATTTCACTTATAATTCCTTCATAGGTTTTGGTATTGTCGGAGAAAGGAGTGATAAGAACTTTACTACCTGTTTTAATCATGGTTAGTTCACTTTCCAAAATAGAAAATTCAGCTTCCATGTTACGAGTATCAATAAGAGTGCAGAATGCTTTTGAAGCATCCGGCAGGTTATATTGTTTGCTAAATAAGTTAGCTATCATTCCATCAAACGGAGCGGTTAATGTTGCATTTTGTTCTTCATGTTGTGCTATTTCATATTGAATCATACTCTGGTCGTATCCACTTTTTACTTTGGCCAGTTTTAACACGGCTTCCGGAACTTGGGATATATTGTCCGGTGAATATCCTTGACCTATTAATACATCTTGTAATTCAAGTTTAGAACGTTCTAATGCATCTTTAGTCTGAGATACTTTATTTTTTAATTTGAATTTATCCAGTTCGGCAAGTTTTTGGCCTTTTTTTACTTTATCTCCATTTTTTACCCAAATATTAGCAATGATTTCAGACGTCTCAAAATGGAGATTAGCAAATGCTTTAGCTGAGACTTTACCGTTACTTACTAATTCGTGGTTAAAATCACTTTTCTGTAGACACATGACTGTGACTTCATTAGGGGTATCCGGTAAAACGGTTTCTACTGATTCTTCTTCATTATTATCGGTTTTATTATTCGAACAGGATGTAATTCCTATCAAGCCGATAGTTATATAACATAAGTATTTGAGCATGTTTTCAATATTTAGTGTTTTTCAATTAGTTTTTTTATCTCATTTTTCATTTGCCGTGTAGCTGTAGATTGTACTTTTATTTCCTTGGTTAAGACAATTCGTCCGGTTTTTACCATTTTTTCTTTATGATAATAATCTGGTTCGTTATATAATTTTGTAAGTAAATAATACGGGTATAGCCTTCCAGGCAATAAGTTAATGGCATAAATATACTCTTTTTCTGCAGACTGGTATTGTTTCATTTGTTGGTAGTTTTTCCCCATAATATTATGTATCATAGGATCTGCACTGAGTAAGGATACCCTTTTTAAGATACTGTCGGCTTTCATTGTTTCATTTGTCTCTATTAATACTTTCCCATATTCAAAAAGATAGGGGACATGGTGTTTTAAAGTGTTGTATAGTTCCTGATATTTATCTTTTGCAGTATCATAAGATTTTACGTTATATAAAACTCTTGCTTCACTCCATTTTCGGGTTGCTTGATAAATCTCTTTTTGCTTGGGATAAATATAAATACTTACGCTTGTAAATATACATAATATAATATATAAGTATATTGGTTTTATCTTTTTGTTTGTTGACTTATCAGGAGTGCCTATGCACATGCATAGCAGAAAAAATAATGCAATGGGAAAAGGCGGTAATTGTAGAGGATATGATGCGAAAGAAAATATCGCTAAGGATAAAATTCCTCCACAAGCTGCATATTCATGTTTCTGTGTACCTTTATGAAAGCACCAAATCAGCAGTAATATGAAAACAGATAAAGTAATTAATCCTCCTTCCACTCCTATTTGCAGATATTCATTAAAAGCATATTCCGGACTGCCGGCTATTTGTTCTTCTGTTTTCGAATAATTTGATTTTGCAAAATATTTAGCTTGTTCATGTCCGTAGTTTGCAGAAAACTCTCCAAGTCCATATCCTTTAATTGGTGATGAGACTATAGTTTTTGCACTTATTTTCCACATAAATAAGCGCCCGTTTGCAGAATCTTTTTTCATTAAAAAGATAAAAGTTAGCATAATAGCAACCAACACGATGCATGAAACCTGCAATCCAATCCATACTTTTTTATTTCTGGCTTTCAGTTTTATAATCTTTTCTTTTAATGAGCATTGTTTCCATGCTATCCATAAACAGGAAATAATTGAAGCAATCCATGCAGAACGGCTCATTCCGGCCGGTAAAAGGCATACGATTAATAGAACACAGCCAAGTGTTATATAATAAGTTTTCTTGTGCTCTAACATTTTGCTTAAACAAATAGGTAGAATCATTGCCAGATAACCGGAGTAGGGACCGGGATTAAAAAACGTTCCGGTAAGCGAGTACAGGGAATGATTAGATATTGTAAATCCATATATCTGGCGGAATCCAATAATGGCTTCGATACTTCCTAAGCCAATAATAACCCATAGTGATAATTGGGTGAGAACCGTAAAGCTTTCAAAAATAATTCGCAAATTGAACCATAAACAGATTAAACCAAGTAAGAAATAAACTTTATCAGGTGCCGGATTTAAGCTGAAATTATAGGTCGCAGTCAATAAACATGCTGATATTATCATACATATATCTGCAGTAGAGGAAGAAAATGATAGTTTCTTCCACTGTATAATTCCTATTATCAAACTTGTCGATGAAAGTATTATTAAACTTTCATGGAACCATTTTATTTGTCCGATAGTCTCTCCATTGCTTAGTTCGGGAGTTTCTATCAGTACGGTTCCTAATATCATACTAATAGGGATAATGAGTAATAGATGTATATATTTATTTAGCTTCATTTTTTTTATCATATTCTTTAAGCCAATCAGCTTTGTTGTCTCCCGGAGGAAAATATTGTACGCCGTTAGCATAACAAAATACAAGCTCTTCTCTTCCTTTTGTTAGATTGCGTAATACATATAAAGCTTTGCTTGGTACGTTATCATAATATAATCTGTTGCCTGTTGCAGTTTGCTTTCCCATTGATACCCATCCCTTGGGTCCGTCATTGTAAAATAGTTCGTAAGCATCTCCCGGCCAAATGAAGTTGTCGTCATTACGCGGAACGAGAAATATGGAGTTGATACTTTCCGCCTTTCCAAAATCAAAAATCAGTTGTTTTTGTTTATCATTCAGTGTATAGTAGGTGAGCGGATTATGATCTGAAATCTTTCTTATTTCTTTTTGAGTATCAAGCAAACAATAATTGCCATCATAAACAGAAGCAATAATCTTATCTTTTGCCAGTGAGTCATGATAAAAAGATAATTCTGCCAGATAAGCAGGAATTTGAATAGGTGCGCTATATTTTACATATCTGAATTTATTATTTGATTCCGGACATAGTATATTATAGTTGTCTTGCATAGCTCCCTTTACTTCATATAAAAGAGTGGCACTTTTAAAGTTTTTGTCATTGGATGCCTCTATCTTAACTCCGTCCATACATTGCAGGTAATATACTATTTCTTCTCTCATCATAAACTTTCGTTTGAGTTCCATCTTTATTTTGTGGGTGGAATCCGGAATAAGACAATATGTTTTTTTACCATCGGACATAAAAGGGTAGCCTGCCGGAGTGGCTTCTTCTCCTTTATAAAAGAGAGGTTGATAAATAACAAATATATCCAGATTCTTGAATGTAGCCTTACCATTTTGAGGGACAGTTATATCTACAGGAACCCACTTGGATTGGCTGAACATTCCAAGATATACATACTTTTCTTTATTGCGGGATATGTTGATGGTTGTTTCGTTTGTTCCGAAATATCTTTCTGTCACATCTTTGATAAACGGGTTTCTGATAGTCCTTGGTATATCTGCGTCTTGATGCATACCCGGTATTTTTTCTTCTGCAATCTTAAAACAGTTTCTATATACTTTTCCTAATTTGCGGTTGATAGGTGTACGCTCTGCCTTAGTTCCACTATACCAGAATGGGATGTCTTTTTGGGTAGTATCACGAAGCACATTCCATGTATGTCCACCTTTATTATTAGGAGGTATAAATTGAAAATCGGAAGTAACCGGAAAACCTAAGGCTCTCATTACGTAGGTGGTCAGATCACTGTATTCTACACAACTCCCAATTCTGTTGTTTAGCAAAAACAGAGAACCTAAACACATGGTATGAAAAGGTGTATCAAATTCAAATCCTTCCTTGTTTAAATATTCCCTCATCTTGTTGGTGGCTTCCAGTATGTCTGTTCCCTGATAAATAGAATCCAATACAGGAGTGTATCTTTCATAATATACTTTTCGCCATGATTCCAATGGTTCATTTTTTATTCTGTATGGCAGAACTAATTCACAAAAATCATCAAAGGATATATACTTAGACCACGGTCTTTGTTGCCATGCTGTGAAAGATAAATCAATATTCTCTATTAAATAATCAGCAGTAATAACCTTAGTATCATAATTCTTTTTGAGATTTCCTGTGTTTAATATATTGGTAGGATAACTTCTTGTGCCATATGGCTTTTTTATTTCCCTTTCTTTGAATTGTTTAAGTATTTCAACGTCTTTTCCTTCATAGCTAAAATAGTAAGGCATATTTTCTATTAAAAAGATAGCCGCTTTTAGTTTTAGCGAATCATCTTTATAATGCTCCAATACTTTTTCCAATTCTTTTCTGTTTTCACCTGCCGATTCAAAAGCATATTCCAGTTTGCTCTGATTTCCTTTGCAGGCGAAAAAGAATAGAATGAAAATATTGATGATTAATATTTTAGCTAAATAATTCATATTAGTTTATCTTTTTCAGTATTCGTCGCCAATTTACTTTCTTATCATTTATATTGACTGACTTCCATATGATCCATGCTTTCCCCACTATAAATTCTTCGGGAAGCATTCCCCAGTACCTTGAATCTTGCGAGTTAATTGCATTATCCCCTCCCATGAAATAATAGTTATGAGTAAATTGATATGTGTGTATTTGTTTATTATCAAGATATACCTTATTTCCTTCTATTGTCAGTTGTTGCTTCTGTTCCCACTTCATCAGGTTCCCATAGAATCTTATATTCATGGGAGTTATAGGTATGATTTTCCCTTTTTGAGGAATATATAACGGACCGAAATCTTTGATATTCCAACCGAGTTTATAATCCCACGGGAAAGTATTCCATGTTCCCGGAGGCAACTCCTTTTCTTTTAGTTTGGAAAGATCGTTTTGTGCTTCTATATTTCCTAATGGATAACTATATCCTTCCACTGTATATGTACCATTTATAATTTTTACACTATCTCCGGGCAACCCGATACAGCGTTTCATATAATATTTCATCACATCAAATCCAATGCTATCCCATCTGTTAGGATAAGGGAAGTTGAAAGCCAATACATCATTCCTTTTAATTTTACTTATTCCCGGAAGACGGTAAATCGGAGTTTCCTCACCGTTTATGGCTGAGAATATATTGAATAATCTCGCTCCCATAGGCAGTTTATTAACGAGGATATAATCTCCGGGCATGAGTTCCGGTTTCATGGAGTCTGAAGGTATTTTAAAAGAAGTCAGGCAGAATATTTGTATACACATGAGGATAGCAAAGATACCGCATAACCATAGGAATATAGTCAATGCTTTATCTATTACCTTTACTATAAAACTTTTCTTTTGTTCTGCCATGTTTCTTCCTTAAATAGCGTTTCCTTTAATCTTCAACTGAATAGGAGAGTTTTTCGCATTACAATATACAGTAATTGTTTCCTCAAAATATCCTTTGTTTTTTGGCTTAATGGTAACTGTTATGTCTAAATTTTCTCCTTTGCCAACAGGCTTCTTTGCATAGTTTGCTGATGTACATCCACAGGTAGTATCTATATCATCCACTACCAATAGATTGTTGCCTATGTTTTTAATAGTAAAGACCGCATCGTGTGGCTTTTGCCAATCCAGTTCGCCCATTTCAATGAGTGCTTTTTCTGTTTCTACACTTGTTTTCGTTCTATTCTTATTACTTACTTGTTGTTTTCCTGTAATGATTTTAATATATAGTTCTTTTACTTTAAGATTATGGATTGGGTTACCTATGGCAATTACTTTATTATTCTTGTCTAATAGGAATGTTTGGAACATGGTATTATAAGGAAACTTATTTAGTTTATATAGTTCGTCTTGTTTATCAATGCAAATTGGGATTTTAAATTTCTCTTTTTTTAGGATTGGAATAATATCTTTTTTATCGTTAGCATGAAAAAAGAATAGATAAGATACAGAATTATTACTTATTGAATCCATATGATTGATAAAATCCTTCCATTTATCTAATCTTAGTTTACAACTTGTACAGCCTATAGAATCAACATAAACCAATATTTTGTGTTTTGTATGATTAAATTTGTAATTGATTGTATCTGTCCCTGATTTTGTGAAAACCATCTTATTTGGTAAAATAATTTGCTTATTTCTCCACTGAGTAACAAGCTGAATAATTTCTTTCTCTTTTTTGTTACATGAATATAATAAAGAGGAAAAAAGGAAAATATATATGATATAATAGATTAATTTCATTAATATAATTATTTGTAAAATTATTCTTTTGTTGTAAAATAAGTCATGGAATTTTTATACTTTGATTTATGGGCTGAATTACCACATAAGAAATAATTAGTATATATTATTTAATTTGGTGATAAAGTATTTCAGGATCTCCTTCTTGGTTGATGGCTATATAGATTAATCGTTTATGCTTATTGTCAATAGTTATTGAATATATGTGTTTGTTACTTGTTAGAGTACTAATATAATTTAAATTCCAATCTAATATAATAATTCGAGAAGGATATTTGAATCTTTCTTCGAAATCCTGATATTTTATCTCTTGTGTAATTAAGTAAATATATTTATCGGTAGCATATATGTCTGAAAAACAAATTTTTGAGTCTCCTTTTATAATTCTCGTGCTTTTACTAATTTGTGGCGTTATTTCTTTATCTCCAATTATTATTTCTTTTATTAAATCACCTTTTGTAGTATAAAGAAAAATTTTGTTATAATAATACATAGCACATGCAATTATATTTTTCTTTGGGTTGATAGCTATTCTACTCATATTCAGTGGCATTGGTTCTATTTCTTCATAAGATAATAATGAATTAGGGAAATTAACCCATTCTATTTTCTTTTCTTTGTCTGAATAGTGAAAATAAAGTCCTTTGCTTGTATCTATATTACCATAATATTCATCTCCAATATTAATTAAATCTGGGCATCCTATTAGCTCTTTAGGCATTTCTCGTGATTCTATAAAATCACCTTTTCCATTTTTAAGATTTTTAATATTTATGTCTTTGAATTGTGCTAAGTTTACATCATATGTAATTAAATTATTATCATTATTGTTTAAGAAAAATGGAAAAATATAATCCGTAGGACCATTCCCTTGTAAACCAAAAGACTTAATATGGGAATAATTACTTAATTCGTATACATGAAATATAGGTTCTTCACAACGATCTATTAAAATTAGGTATGAATCAATTATTTTCATTTTGTCAGCACATAAAAGAGAAGTAATATTGGTTCTATTTATGTCAAGATTGATATACTTGTTTTCTATGATTTTGACCGTTTTATTGTTCTTGCATGAAGTGCAAAAACATAACATAAAGATAATATAAAAACTAAATTTATTCATATAAAAATATATTTTTGCTATAAGTATTACTTATTTAGTTAATACCTTATTATTAAATAAGCAATACTTATTAGCTATTTAATTCTATTGACAATGGCTTCTTGATGATATAACAAGATACTTCCATGAACATCCTGTATCGCAATGTGGTAAGAATCCCCCTCCTCCCATATTGGTTATTTTCCCATTATAGCACATAATTTGATCTCCGCTTTCCCCATTCGCCAACGCTTCCACATTATCCAAAGCTAAATCCGACAACGCTTCTTTATTTTGTGAATTATAAACATTATATCCTGCTGTCAAGGCAATAGCAACTACAAAAGCTGCTGAAATTATTTTCTTTTTCATTTTATTTTACTCATTAAAAATATACTTATTTTGAGTTAATAGGCATATTCTAGTCCTTTTCTAAATAGTTCATAATCTCTTTCAAGCATCTCTCATATTAGTTTATTTTATAAATACTATTTATTTCAGATAAATACAAATCAGTAAATTCAGGTTGTGTCTTTAAAAAGATATGGCAGAATTTTGTTTTCATGTCCTTATCTAAAATAAACAAAAAAGGAAGGTCTTTACCTTCAATCATAAGTCCTAAAGAAGAAGAAATGGAGAGCATTTTCTTTCCTTCAAAAAAATTATCACGGCATCTAAATTGGTAATTTGTAGTAGCAACTATTATCTTATCATTATCTGTAAAGTTCATAAAATGTTTCTTTAATAAATTCATTATTTTCTCCACACAAGGAGAACAGGTATTATTAGATATAAATAGAATTAGCTTTGGAGAAGTAGCTAATAAATTTATACTGAACTTATTGATTGTATCTGTACCCCAATACACTTCTCTGTCTTTAATATTAATATCTGTATTTTGAATAACTTCTCTCAAAGATTCTTGCTGAAAGAAAGAATTCATTTGTAACTTACTTATAGTTTCTTGCTTTTTTTTATTTGTTAAAACAGTAGAATCTAAATCTGCTAATAGTTTGTTATTTATATAAATAAAATATATCAAACAAGTAAAAAGGATAATATTTAGTATATACTTTAATGTATTCATTGTATGATAACTTTATTTAGTATATATATTTTATTAAAATAGGATTGTCATCTTCCCTTCTCGAATTCCAAATAGGCTTATTATATTCATCTAATAGACTTTCATTTATCATAGAGCTGATATCCATATCTTTCGATTCCGTGCCTATCATGAAATCATCTCCTCCATAATAAGGATTTATATTTATGTTTTCTTTTGTTTTATCAAATACATATATATTTTCATTCCGTTTATCTCGGAAAATGCTAAATCTTTTATTTTTTCTTATTAATTGCATATATTGATAAATATCACTTTCTCCTTGCCTGATAATGACATAATCTACTATTTCTGAGTTGAAAATAGATTTCGCATAATCAAGTATTTGCTTTTTCGTTTGAAATTGATCCATCTTTTTACTATGTAATTCATTATTCAATCCTTTTATTCTCCATTCATAATCAATGGCAATTCCTGATTCTGTGAAATTATAAACATTCGGATTTAATGAACGGCATAACTTGTTTTTATTAGAGAATTCGTATGGACTAAAGATATCACCACTTTTCTCTGGAAAGCATTCATATACTATTTTGTATGATTTATTATTCACATATTTTATTCTATTGTCATAATCAAAAGTCCAAAATACCCATACATCCGGAGATTGAAGCATAAAACTTTTGTATGCGCCATTTTCTAAAAATGGCAATATTACTTTTTCTCGAAACGATCCGTCTTTCACATTCCAAATATAAACAGTATTATTTACACTGGATAATAATTCGATTGTTCTATTTTTTTTATTAATAATAAAATCACTGATATTGATATATTCTTCCGGACCATTACCACTATGATCAATAGAATATTTATATTTCCCATTTTCATCAAAGACGGTAATTCTTGATAATGCTTCATCCAAGATAAAATAATTATCTTCGAAATACTCTATTTTAGACAACTCTTTAATTAAAGACTCAGCTTTCGTTTCTAACGGAATTAGTTGTATAGCCGAGAACAAAGATTTAATGCTTATATTTTTGCATTTATTCAAATCAACTTCTATTATTGGATGAGTAGAATCGGGAGTTACACTACAGCTTACCAATAAATAAAGAAAGAACAAATATATTATCTTCATATCAGTATTATTAAATAAGAGAGGCTGTTATTATAAAATAAGATTTTTCAAATAGCCTCTCTCTGAATTAATTAGCCTTCATAACATAAGTGAGATTGATCACCGGTAAACTTGCAATGCATAAACAATATAGGCGAAATATAATCAATATTCCAGCAACGTCCTTCATATCTGCCACAAGCAATAACTGCTCCACCACTTTCTTCGTTAGCTAAAGCTTCCATATTATCTAAGGCTAAATCAGATAGAGCGATTTTATTCTGTAAATTATAAACATTATATCCTGCTGTCAAGGCAATAGCAACCACAAAAGCTGCTGAAATTAATTTCTTTTTCATTTAAGATTTGTTTTTCATTAAAAACTTAGTAATAGATTCTGCTTCATCATTTCCGCAGGCAAGCAATCATTTGCTTTCATTCATAAATAAATTCTTATCTTTGCCGCGACCTCCTTTCTTTGATTTGGGGTTAATACTTGGGAGCAAATGTTTATCATTGTTTGAAGCGTGAGTAAACTTTGCTCCCTTTATTACGTCAAAGGTAGAGCTTATGAGCATAGAAGTGTAATTTATTGTCTAAGAAATTTCTAAGAAATGGTCTTTGGACTAAAAAATATCTAAAATATTACTTTCTGCGATATATTATTATAAGTTAGACACGGAATTTTGTTGATAATCTGCTTTTCTTTTAAATAGTGTTTCCTTTAATCTTCAATTGAACAGGAGAGTTTTCCGCATTGCAATATATAGTAATTGTCTCCTCAAAATATCCTTTGTTTTTTGGTTTAATGGTAACTGTTAAATCTAGATTTTCTCCTTTGCCAACCGGCTTCTTTGCATAGTTTGCTGATGTACATTCCCAAGTGGTGTCTATATCATCCACTACCAATAGAGTATTTCCTATGTTTTTAATAGTAGAGACCGCATCGTGTTAATCATATCTAAGATATGTTTATCGTTTGAAGAGTGACACGAATAAAGTATTTCAATAATAAGAATGTAATATAAATATTTCATCTTTATTGTATTTCTATTTTGATTATTTTGAAATCAGGATTTGCAACTAATAAATAAGCCGTATCAGAATTTATGTCTCCAGCAATGCGTAATAAAGGAAACTTCATATTAATTATTTTTTGTAAATTGAGATTGTAATCATATACAAAAATAGATTTTGGAGTAGAACTTATATCACGAATAATGTTTGGGTGTTGTTCTTCTTCCGTTTCTTTATCTTTTTGTATAGTAATAATATATTTGTGTGTAAGCGCTATTTCTGTAGCTCCGGGATTATCAGGATTTAGTTTTAATTCGTTATTTTTTAATGTATATTCTATGTTCTCTTTTTGGGATTCTTTTATCAATGGATACCCTTTCTGGCTTAAATTGTAAACAGCTATATATGGGAATAATATTGCACTGAAAACAAGTAGATTATTATTGGGATTATAATTTACGTTACCTTGGAAAATATCGAATCCGTTTGTTATTTTTTCTTTTATGGGATACTCTCCAAATGAAAAATTGTTGTTATTTGAGTTGACTATAAATGGTTTGGGGGCATCAGGAGATAAATATATGCTTTCTTTGTTTTTTGTATGTATAATACGAGTGGTATTTGAATCAATCTTACGATTGTTAACCATAGTGATTAATGTGTCATTTGTTATTGAATAATATATTTCTAATTCTTTTTGGCAATCGTTAATAAATATGCCAGAGCTGTCAGACAATGATATTACAGGTAAGGTAAATTCTTCTGGACCACTACCAATATTTGCAAAGCTTGTAATTTCTTCTCCTGTGGATGCATTTATAGCATGTAAGAAATTCTCTGTAGCGAATACATCCTGCCAGTAAATTATATTTTTTTGATAAAATAATTTTCCAGGTAATTTGGAATAAATGCTATCACTTATTGTCTCATATTTAAGATTTTTGATATGAATAATATCATAATTCTTATTTTTTTTGCAAGAAAATAGAGATAGACATATTATAGCAATAATGTATTTTTTCATAGCCTCTGTATTTTATAAAGTCCTATATAAATGTATGTTTGATGCTTCAAAGATAAAGCTTATAAGCTTAGGGAATGTTATTAATTCTTTAAGAAATGATGTTTTTGCTAAGAATTATCTAAAATATACCATCTCAATCTTCCGAAAATACCTGCTTTCCCTCTTTCATATAAAAAGGGAACTCTTCTCTTCCCCGGGTAACATTGTGTAAATAGAGCAAAGTATTTCCCGGAACATTACTATATGTTAAGTATGCACTGTCGGCAAGCTGCCTTCCCAGAAGAACCCATCCTTTTTCTCCGGCTTGATAATAAAGCTCGTAAATGTCACCCGGTCTGATGAAATTATCGTCATTGCGAGGCATGTAAACAATACGGTCGAGCACGACGGAGCTGCCTAAATCGAAAGTAATACTTCCACCTTTCCCCGAAGAAGTGATGAAGGTAAGAGGATCGTTATCATAGCAATCCTTTAGTCTCATTTTAGGTAAAGTCTGTTCCACATTCTCGCTTTCCGCACTTATGGGCATAATCTGCTCGTCTCCATTATAAAATTGCAGTTCGGCAAGTTCAAGCCACGTTTTCCGGGCTGCGGTATATCTTATGTAGCGGCATTTTACGGGTACGCTTAATTGAACCGGATTATAACATGTAGTAGCCGAGTCTTTTATTTGGTGTAGCAAACGGGGAGAAGAAAAACTTTTGTCTGTGGCATATTCTATTTTTGCACCTGCTACTCTGCCACCCATTGCTTTGATTCTCCAAAAATAAGGATATTTTCTGCTTAACTTTACTTGTTCTTTCCGGATTGTATCCGGGGTGAGTTGGTAATTGGTACTGTCTTTTCCAATAAATACCGGGTAGCCGGCAGGAAGATAACGGGTTCCGTCATAATATAAAGGTTCGTATATAATCCCCGGCTCTAAATTGTGGAATACGGCTTTTCCGTTCTTTATCCGGGCCATGTCTATTCCCATCCATTCTTTACCTCTGAATACCCCTAAATACAGGTATTTTTCCTGTGTATCCGTAATGTTCACTTCTATGGAGTTCTCAAAATAGTCGCTGCTACTGTCTTTCGAATAACGATATTTGAAGAAAGGAGGAACTTTGGCATCTTTGGATATTCCCGGGTATAATTCGGGCTGTTGACCAAAGCAAGTACGAAAAGCCTTGCCTATTTTCATTCCGTTCACTTTTCTGTTGCTACGCTTAATGATGCCGAAGGCGAAAGGAAGGCATTCTCCGGTAGTATCTTTTACCACGTTCCAACTATGTCCTAATAAAGATTCCGGAGAATAATTAAAGAAATCTATGGCAACCGGAATACCCAATGCACGAAAAAGATAAATTGTAATGTCTGCAATGTCTTTGCAATTCCCTATTCTGTGGTTTAGGTTATAGAGTGCTCCCAAGTGTGGCAAATCGAATTCGGCATTATAAAAGAAACCCTCCCGTCTTAATCTGTTGTTGATAAGATTGGCAGCTTTGACAACATCGGTTCCTTGATAAACGGAGTCGAGCAGACAACCGTAATCATCATAATAAACCTCCCGCCATTCTTCCAATGGTTCGTTACCGATGCGGTAGGGGAGAATGTATTCGCAGAAATCGTCAAATTCCAGATATTTTCCCCACGGTCTTTTTCGCCACACGTGAAATGCTTGGTCTATGTTCTTGATAAGATATTCGGCGGTTATAACTTGCACATCATACACTTTGGGCAGTTCTTTGTATGAATAGCCTCTCCATCTGTTTTTAATCTCCGGTTCAATATATCCCCGTTGTTCTCCTGTTGCCAATGCCGCTTTCATGCTGTCCAATATCGCACCTTCATAGCTGTAATATGCAGGCATGTTCTCTATCAGGAAGACGGCAGCTTTAAGCTTGAGTGAATCGTTTTCGTAGTGTTGCAACACTTTTTCCAGTTCTTTCCGGTTTTCACCCGCTGCTTCCAAAGCATATTCCAATCTGCTGTAGTTACTTTCACAGGAGGAAAGAAATAGAAGAAAAATGCACAATAATAGTGTTGTTATGTGTTTCATTTAACTTTTCCGGTTAGTGATTATAAAATATCAATCTTTCCAAAATATTTGCTCTCCTTTTTCCATATAAAAAGGAAATTCTTCCTTTCCCCGTGTGGCATTATGTAAATAAAGTAAAGCATTACTTGGTACATTATTATAAATTAAATACGGTTTATCGGCAACTTGTCTTTCTAAAAGTATCCAGCCTTTTTCTCCTGCTTGATAATAAAGTTCGTAAATGTCGCCTATTCTGATAAAGTTGTCATCGTTGCGCGGCATATAAACAATGCGGTCTACCGTGGCATCTTTGCCTAAATCGAATGTAATTTTTCCACCGTTCTCAGAAGAGGTGAAATAGGTGAGTGGATTGTTATCATAGCAATTCTTTAATTCCAGCCATGGTTCCCGATAATATACTTTACTTCCTTCTGCTCCTATGGGGATAATCTGTTCATCACCATTATAAAATTGTAATTCGGCAAGTTCCAGCCATGCTCTTTGAGGAGCGGTATATCTGATGTATCGGCATTTTACGGGAGTATCAAGTTTGACTGAATTGTAGTTGACAATAGCTGAGTCTGTAATTTGATGCAGTAATCGTGGAGAAGAAAAATTCCGGTTGGCAGCATACTCTATCTTTGCTCCTGCCACACTACCTCCCCATGCTTTTACCCGATAAAAATAAGGATATTTTCTGATTAGTTTTATTTGTTCCTTTTGAACAGTATCCGGAATGAACTGTCTGAATCCGTTTTCTTCAACTAAAATGGGATAGTCCGCAGGAAGGTAGTTTTTCCCATCATAGTATAACGGTTCATAAATATTCCCCGGTTCTATGTTGTGGAATACGGCTTTTTCATTTTTTATTTGAGACATATCTATTCCCATCCATTCCATACCTCTGAATACCCCTAAATAAAGAAACTTTTCTGAAGAACTTTTGACATTTAGTTCTATGCTGTTTCTCAAATAGTCTTCCGTACAGTCTCTTTTATAGCGATGTCTGAAGAAAGGTGGTATTTTGGAGTCTTCCGATATTCCCGGATACAATTCCGGTTGTTGTCCATAGCATAGCCGGTAAGCTTTACCTATCCGGGTGCCAATGACTTCTTTATTACCTCTTACAATGGTGGTATAAGCAAAAGGAATAAACTCTCCGGTTGTATCTCTGACTGCGTTCCAAATGTGCCCCACTAAGTTGCCGGGCGAATAAGTATAGAAGTCTATGGTTGTTGGAATACCCAATGCCCGAAAAAGATATACTGTAATATCTGCCCTGTCTTGGCAGTTACCCTTTTTATGTTCCAAGTTGTAAAGTGCCCCTAAATGGGGAAGATTAAAATCGGAGTTGTAAAAATGACGTTCATCCCTTAAATGCCTCAGAACTACATTAGCGGCTTTAACAAGATCTGTTCCTTGATAAACAGAATCAAGTAAACAACCATATTCTTCATAATAAACTTCCCGCCAATCTTCCAAAGGTTCATTGCCAATGCGATAAGGAAGAATGTATTCACAGAAATCATTGAATTCCAAATACTTTCCCCACGGTCTTTTTTGCCATACTTGGAATGCTTGGTCTATATTCTTAATAAGGAAATCGGCAGTTATGACATTTACATCGTATATTTTAAGTAATTGGTCGTTTGAATAGCCACTCCATTTCTTTTTTACTTCCGGTTTTATATATCCTCTCCAATCGCATGTAGCCAAAGCTGCTTTCATACTGTCCAAAAGTGCTCCTTCATAACTGTAATAACCGGGCATATTTTCTATTAGGAAAATGGCAGCTTTAAGTTTCAACGAATCATTTTCGTAATGTTTCAATACTTTCTCCAATTCTTTCCTGTTCTCACCTGCCATTTGAAGTGCATATTCCAATCTGCTTCTTTCTTTGGAGCATGAAAGGAAAAGAAGTGTGACGGTAAAGAAAATAATAACTTTGGTTAGAGAGTTCATCGCGTGTTTTGTCTTTACGTTTGTCAAAGGTAAAGCTTATATGGGAAGTATTATTTTCTTTATTCTAATAAATTTCTAAGATTTTCATTTAACTCCCTTTATGGGTAATCTTTGATTTTTATCTTCAAATGTTCATTTAATGCTTTTTTTTCGATGAAAAGGGGGAAAATGAGTGAAGTAAGCTGCCGATAGCCTTCACTTTATCTTCACGTAATGTTCAAAACAAAAACATTTGTCATTGTCGGCTTGACCGGCAATCTCATCCTCCTACTTGTTCGGCTTTGTGTTAACAGATTGCCGATCAGGTCGGCAATGACAATAGTTAGAGCTATTTCAATCGACCGCATGTTTATTTCAATCAACAGTATGTTTAACTGTAAACAACAGGTCATTTAAAAAAAACATAAGGACAATTAAGAGTAAACGACGGAACATTTAAGTGAGTCAGTGTACACTGACAGGCGAGACGGTGTACAGTAACTGTCGAGTTACTGTACAGTAACCGGCTAGAAGACGTAGTGTAACTTGGGTTAGACAGGAATTTAATGAACAGAACCGTAGGTCTTTGGCTTCCCATTCATACTGTAAATATACGAAATATTTCTGTAATTTCCAAATTTTAGGGCAAAAATGAGTACTCAAAAAGTGCAGTAATTTACAGTATTTCCTTGTTCCTTCTTTTAGAAGTGACATCCATAAAATGAATATAAGATGAATATAAAGTGAACGTTAGAGCAGCTAAATGTTCATTGTAACTATTTACCTAACAGGTATATTTATATTAAATGAACATTTGAATGTAGAAACAGAAACATCATTTTGTTAGGGCGGTTGTTTTGAATGTAAGAACGGGTTGATCGTAATTTACATCCAATGCCATAATTCTGTTGTTAGCTTCGTCCACCTGTATCGCATATATATTATGGTCTAAATCATACTTTTTGATCGGTTCTCCCTTTAGATTAAATATATAGATATATTCGCCTCCGTCTGTAAACTGTCCTTGGTTGTTGCCTATTTCTTTGAATGTTTTACCTTGGAAAACGGTGTAAATATATTGGTCGGTTACATGAATATCTGTGAATCCCATAATTCCATCGGGAATGGCATATCCGCCGGATATTGCATACTGTGGTTCACTGTTAGGTCCTTCAATAACGGTATGTGTACTGTCTTTCAGATTATAGATTTCTAAAACTTCTCCTAGTTGGGTTGCGGCAGCTAATACTCCATTGTGTGGATTGTAATCAATAAAACTGCGCCATGCCTGCGCTAATGCCGGTAAGCTTTTTGCAGCATTTGAGTCTTCTGCGGGTATTTTACCTGTCCTGTTTATGGTATGCCCATGCGTATCTACCCAGCAAAAACGATATTCTCCCGAATAGTCCGGTATAATAAAAGTGGAGTCATTGTACATTGCAAAATCAAGTGGACGTAGTATGTCTTTATCTAAGGTGATTGTTTCTTTTCGTAGAATTGAATCGCCTTGTTCATTGAATCCCCATCGAATTAACTGTCTCCGGTTAGCATCAAGAGACCATATACTGTCACGGGAAACAAAACGGAAGTTCTCGCCCGAAAGCATTTCATCGGGTGCTTCACCTCTCTTTCCAAATGATGCTATATGTTGAAATCCGGGCATGGAATAAGCATGAAAGTAATTATCTATGTTATGTAAGTCCATGATAAACATAGTATTACCTTCTGTAAATATTCTGAATGGATACCGGAATGTAACAGAGTCTAAATGAACTACCTCTGCATACAAAGACTCTTTAGAAGGAAAGTCTTCGTATGAGAGATAGTTATACTCCCTGCTCTTATTGCACGACAGCAACAGAAACAGGGAACTAACCAGCGATAATATTATTTTCATTCGTGGGGGAGGGAAAAGTTGATAAATACCTTTTCAACCTTTGTTCCATTAGGACAATCTACACTTCCATAACCAACGCATACCCAATTTTCTCCAGTTTCCCCATTAGCTAATGCCTCTATATTTTCTAATAATAAAGGAGTTACTTCTTTTTTACTATAGGTAAAGTATAGACCTACAGCAATTACTCCACAAACAATAATAGATTTAATAATCAGTTTCATAACGTTATCTTTTATTTTTCTGTGGCAAATGTAGGGGTTATGTCAGCTTGAAAACAAGAAAAATATCTAAGAAATTTCTAAGAAATTCATTTTTGAGGAGAAAAGTGGTATTTATTGTGGATTAATATGCATGAAGACAAAGACGATACCCTTTATTGGAATCTTTGATAATATTCAAGTCAGGAGCAACGTCTCCTCGTAAATCAGAAATTAATGTATGTATTCTCTTTGCTGTTTCAATTTTTTCACTTCCCCAAATAGTTGTTTTTATATCATCTATAGATAGGAAATGATTAGGAGCTTTTAGAAATGCTATTAAAAGCATGGCTTCTTGTTTCCGTATTTTATTTGGCTTGTTATCTTTATACAAGATACCCTCTTTGTTATTGAATATACTTTCCCCAAGTCGATATGTGTCTTCATCCAACTGAATAATCTTATGCTCCTTTTTTAATTGATGTAGTATTCTCATCAGATATATATATGTAATTAAGGTGCATAAACAAATAAACAATGGTAACCATATGATGCCTTTGTATAGAAGTATGGAAATAATGGTGTATTGAATATGTACATCTAAGCGTAATTCATCTTCAATACCTAATAAATAAGAAAATATGTAATTATAACTATTGTATAGTGTTGTATCTTGAGTTGTTTTGGATTGTTTATTTATTAAATCTGTTATTTTAATTGCAGTTGTTGCATTTATATTTTTCAATAGCAATTCGTTGTTAAAATATTTATTCAAAGTGTCAGGACAAATTGGTAAAAAAGCATTTAAACAAGATTGTTTGATTAATTCGTCTACAGTGTTTGTATATCTGGGAATATTTGTTTCTCTATATGAATATGATTTCTCACCTTTTCCATCTTTACTAATTAATCCTTTATTAATCTTTGTACTTGTGTTACTCGTCGAATATGGTATTCCTGATTTCGTAAACCTTGTATTCAAGTCTCTATCTATTGCAACTCTCAAAGAAGGTTCTAACTTGCTTTCAATATCTATTTTATTAGAATGATAAATTACAATAACCCAGATTAAACTAAGTGTTAATATAGTCAGTGAAGTGATAATGTATTTTATATATTTATTTCGTTTCATGTTTTAATTGTGTTGTCAGTGCAAATTTAGCAAATGAATTGCTAAGAAACAAGAAGGTTCTCTTTCCTTGATAAAAAAGCATAGTATTTAAATTATTTTGATAACTTTGCGTTTATAAATTGACACTGATATATGAAAAGAAGCACTATACTAATAATTTTTATTTTTTATACTATCTTTTCTTTTGCAGGACAAAGACTTGATTCTTTATTGAATGTGCTTGATAAAACAATAAATGAGCATAGACAATATGTGGAGTTGAGGGAAAATAGAATTCAGCAGTTAAAAGCGCTTTTATCAAGGAACAATCTTTCATTAGATGATGTATATTCTTTAAATAAACAATTATATAATGAATATAAAGCATATGTTTGCGATTCGGCTATCAGTTATTTGAACTGTAACTTGGATATTGCGGAAAAGATGAATAATACAGATAAAGTCGTTGAAACCAAATTACTATTATCATACCTGTTTGCTTCTTCCGGTATGTATAAAGAGTCAATTGATATTCTAAATTCAATAAAGCGCAATATGTTGAAATCTTCTTTTTTAGAGGATTACTATTTGTGCTATGACCATGTATATGGTGAATTATCATTTTATACACATGATAAAAGAAGTTCGGCTAAGTATAGTGATATTTCTTGGAAATATAAAGACTCTTTATATGCTATATTAGATAAGGAGTCTGAATTATATTTAAACATGAAAGAAACTCGTCAGCGTGATTTTGGTGAACCTCAAAAGGCTTTGGAAACCAATATGAAACGTTTACAACGCGTGGAATTTGGTACTCCGGAATATGCTTTGGTAACTTTTCATCGTGCTCTTGATTACTCAAAGCTGGAAGATAACGAACAGCGAAAGATTTATCTGGCTCTGTCTGCAATATCCGATCTTCATTCTGCCATAAAGGATAATGCTTCTTTGTGGGAATTAGCTAATTTGATTTATAAAGATGGAGATGTGGATAGATCCTATAAATATATAAGGCATTCTCTTGATGATGCCAATTTCTTTAATGCAAGATTGAGGAATTTCCAGATATCCGGTATTTTATCTATTATAGATAAAACATATCAAATGAAAAGTGAGAAGCAAAAGGATGAACTTCGTTTCTATTTAATTTTAATTAGTCTTTTATCCGTTCTTTTAATCGCTGCGATTATGTATATTTATAAACAGATGAATAAACTATCCGTAGCACGTAATAATCTGCAAGATGTGAACGGACAACTTAATATACTCAATAGGGAATTGTCTGAGATGAATGAGCAATTGAAAAGTGCTAATCTGGATTTATCCGAATCTAACCATGTAAAAGAAGAATATATAGGTCATTTTTTAAGTTTATGTTCTACTTATATAGATAAGCTGGAAAGTTTCAGAAAGATGGTAACTAAGAAATTGACTACCGGGCAAGTTGCTGAATTACTGAAAATAACTAAATCAACAGATATACAGGAGAATGAGCTAAAGGAGTTTTATGCTAATTTTGATAATACCTTTCTTCATTTGTACCCAAGTTTTGTAGAAGATTTCAATTCTTTGCTTATAGATGGAGAGAAGATCGTTTTGAAGAAAGGTGAATTGATGAATACAGAATTGAGAATTTTTGCTTTGATTCGTTTGGGAATTGATGATAGTTCTAAGATCGCTGACTTTTTACGTTACTCTGTTAATACCATTTATAACTATCGTGCGAAAGTGAAAAATAAAGCTAAGGTTTCACGGGAAGATTTTGAAAATCTGGTTATGAGAATTGGTTCTTTCTCTAAATAAATACCCTCGTTTGTGTATTAATAACATTTATAAAGCATCCACTTTTTTAAGGATTGAATATATCTGTATATTGCTTATATTCAAAATATTATATCTGTACTTGTTTCTGTAAAATCCACCATTTTATTCCACGAAAATAAACGGAATAGTATTGCTTCTATATTTGCATTGCATCCTTGATACGAAAAAGAGTTTCAAGGATGAATAAGATTATTAACTTTAAAATTTAATACGTATGAAAGAAAACAGGCGACAATTCGCTATGGGGAATTGTAAGATTCTCTTTGCTTTGTTAGCAATGCTTTTGTCTGTAAGTGCGTTCGCACAACAAATTACAATCAAAGGTGTCGTTAAAGATGCATCAGACGAACCAATTATTGGAGCTAGTGTATTGGAAAAGGGCACAACAAATGGAACAATCACAGATTTTGATGGAAACTTTGCTTTAAAAGCCCAAGGTAATGCTACTTTGGTGGTGTCTTATGTGGGTTATCAGACACAAGAAGTGAAGGTTAATGGTAGAACCTCGATTAATGTTACTCTAAAAGAAGATACCGAACTTCTTGATGAGGTTGTAGTAATTGGTTATGGTAGTGTAAAACGTAAAGATGTTACTACTGCTATTTCGACAGTATCTACAAAAGATTTGGATGAACGTCCCATTATTTCGGCAGCACAAGCACTTCAGGGAAAAGCAGCCGGTGTATCGGTAATGCAGCCAAGTGGACAACCGGGTGGAGAAATGTCAATTCGTGTGCGTGGTACTACTTCTTTTAATGGTAGCAATGATCCTCTTTATGTTGTCGATGGTGTACCTGTAGATAACATTAAATTTTTGTCACCTAATGATATTGAGAGCATGCAAATTTTGAAAGATGCTTCTTCTGCATCTATTTATGGTTCTCGTGCGGCAAATGGTGTTATTCTTATTTCAACCAAAGCTGGTGCCCAAGGTGAAGCTAAGATTACTTTTAATGCACAATATGGTATTAATAAGGTAGCAAATAAAATTGATGTATTGAATACGGCGCAGTACAGAGAGTTACAAGATGAAATTGGTATTGTTGATTTACCGGATAATCTGACTGACCAGACGGATTGGTTTGATGAAGCGTATTCTACAGGTAGTACACAAAATTACCAGATTTCTGTATCCAATGCAACGGATAAACTGAAGTATTTTCTTTCGGCAGCTTATGCCAACGAGCAAGGGGTTTTAGACGTTTCATTCTATAAACGTTACACTTTCCGTGCCAATGTGGAGAATAAAGTTCGTAACTGGTTAACAATTGGTGCTAATATTTCATATGCCGATTATTCGAATAACGGAGGTGGAACGATGGGTAAAGGTGCTAATCGTGGTGGCGTTATCCTTGCAGTTATCAATACTCCGACTTATGCTCCTGTTTGGAATCCTGAAAAGCCGGAACAGTATTATAACAATTTCTATGGTATTGGAAATATTACTAATCCGATTGAAAACATGGCTAGAAATAAAAATGATAGAGATCGTGAAAACAGGTTATTAGCTTCCGGTAATGTATTGATTACCTTTATTCCTGAGTTGAAGTTTAAATCTACATTCACTCTCGATCGTAGAAATGCTGTAAATACTACTTTCCTTGATCCTATTTCAACAGCTTGGGGACGTAATCAATATGGGGAAGGTTCTGATAAGCGTAATATGAATACGGTATTGACTTTTGACAACATCTTGACGTTTAATAAAAACTTTAAGAAACACGGATTGGAAGCAATGGCAGGTTCGTCTTGGACGGATTCCGATTATACAAACAGTTGGATTAACGGTTCACACTACCGTGATGATAAGATACAAACCTTAAATGCTGCAAATAAGATTGCATGGGATAATACAGGAACAGGTGCTTCTCAGTGGGGAATCCTTTCTTTCTTTGGTCGTGTTTCTTATAATTATGATAGTAAATATCTGTTTACGGCTAATGTTCGTACCGATGGTTCTTCGAAACTACATCCTGATCATCGTTGGGGAGTGTTTCCTTCATTCTCTGCTGCATGGCGTATCTCTTCAGAAGAATTCATGAAGAATCTGACTTGGATTGATGACTTGAAAATACGTGCAGGTTGGGGACAGACAGGTAATCAGTCGGGTATAGGTGATTATGCTTATTTGCAACGTTATAATATTAACCGTGTAGAGTGGTTTAAGAAAGCAGAAGAAGGCGACAATACCGATTATGCCAATGCTGTTCCTACCATTAGTCAAGCTAACTTACGTACTTCAGATTTGACCTGGGAAACTACTACTCAAACTAATGTGGGTATTGACTTTACTGTGTTGCGCAATCGCTTGACTGTAAACATGGACTATTACTACAAGAAGACCAAGAATATGTTGATGAATGTAACTTTGCCTTCGGGTGCGGCTGCTGCCAATACAATTGCACGTAACGAAGGTGAAATGACAAATAGAGGTTTTGAATTAGCAGTTAGTTCGAAAAATTTTATCGGTGACTTTTCATGGGATACCGATTTCAATATCTCTTTCAATAAGAATGAGTTGACAAAATTGGATTTGCAGAAAGTATATTACGATGCAGAAACCAGTGACGTAATTAAAGAGAAAGTTGTTCGCAATGAACCGGGACGTTCTTTGGGAGGCTTCTATGGTTACATTAGTGATGGAGTTGATCCTGAAACAGGAGAACTGATGTATCGTGATTTAAATAAAGACGGAAGAATTTCGTCATCAGACCGTACTTATATCGGTGATCCTAACCCGGATTTCACTTACGGTATGACTAACAATTTTTCATGGAAAGGATTTAGTTTAAGTGTGTTTATTCAAGGTTCTTACGGTAATGACATCTTTAATGCATCCAGAATTGAAACAGAGGGTATGTATGACGGTAAAAACCAATCAACTAAAGTGTTGGATCGTTGGAGAATACCGGGACAGATAACAGATGTTCCTAAAGCAAATTTTGATTTGAAAAATTCATCCTATTTTATTGAAGACGGTAGTTATTTACGTTTAAAGACAGTTTCACTTTCTTATAACTTCACCGGTAAGTTACTGAAGAGATTAGGTATCACTCGCTTACAACCTTATTTCAGTGCAAACAATCTTTTGACTTGGACAAGCTATTCAGGAATGGACCCGGAAGTAAACCAATGGGGTAATAATGGTGCCGTTCAGGGTATTGACTGGGGTACATATCCACAGTGCAAGTCTTATGTGTTTGGTATTAATGTTGAATTTTAATAAATAGCTTATTATATGAAAGTAAAATATATATTTCAAGGACTAACATGCAGCTTGCTGCTGACAGTTGCTTCATGTTCATTGGATTACGATCCGGTAGATACTTATTCTGACGTAACGGAAGGAGTAGTGGAAGAAACGGGAGAAAAAGTTGTATTTAAGGATAAAGCTGCGGTAGAAGCTCACATGACGACTATTCATAATAAATTGCATGATCAGCAAGAGCATTGGTATGTTGACTTGCTATTGATTGCAGATGCTCATTCCGATAATGCATATGGTGGTACTACTGGTGCCGAGGCAATCCCTTTTGAAGAAAACTCAATTGATGGCTCAAGTTCGATTCTTACTCGTGACTGGGATAGATATTTGGGAGATGTTGCTGTTGCCAATCAGTTGATTTGTAATATAGATAATGTAAAGGATGCGACTCTTACTACAGAAGAGCGTAACTCTTACAAGGCTCAGGCTAAGATTTTCCGTTCTATGATTTGGTTTGATATGGTTCGTTTGTGGGGAAACATTCCGGTTGTTACGACAGTTGCCGAAGATATTACTTCCGGAAATGTTGAAGAGGTATATCCTTCTTATTTTCCACCTCAGAAAACAGAATTGGAAGTTTATCAACAAATTGAGGAAGACTTGCTTGATGCAGTGAAATATGCTCCCGATCAAACAGGTGACAAAACCCAGTTCACTAAATCGGTAGCTCGCACATTGCTTGCTAAAATATATGCAGAAAAGCCTTTGCGTGATTATGATAAAGTAGTTCAGTATTGCAATGCCATAGCTGATGACGGTTTTGATCTAGTAGACGATTTGAGTGATATATTCGGAATGAATGCTGCCGGTACAGATATAAAAATGAAAAATACCAAAGAGTCTATTTTGGAAGCGCAATATGTATCAGGTAATGGTAACTGGTGTACTTGGATGTTTGGTCGTGATTTAGTAAACTATGATAATAATTTTACTTGGGCTAAATGGGTAACTCCTTCGCGTGATTTGATTAAAGCTTTCAATGATGAAGGAGATACAAAACGTTTTAATGAAGCTGTTGTCTACTATGAGTGTACATGGAGCAACTATTATCCGGCAGATCATTATCCTTTTATGTTTAAATGTCGTTCGGCATATAACAGTATTATAAAGTATCGCTATGCAGATGTGCTTTTGCTGAAAGCCGAAGCTTTGATCATGGGTGAAAAGCAAGATTTGGAAGGTGCAGCCAAGATCATAGATCGCATTCGTGAACGTGCAGGCTTAGGAAAACTTTCAACATCTGTTCGCTCCAATAAAGATGCCATGCTGAATGCTTTGTTGAAAGAGCGTCGTTTGGAATTGGCATTTGAGGGACAGCGTTGGTTCGATTTGTGCCGTTTGGACAAAGTGGAAGAAGTGATGAATGCTGTGTTTGCAAAAGATAGTGGAAGAAAATCGTTGAAAAATATATTCAATGAATATTCTTATAAAATGGCTATTCCGCAGTCTGCAATTGATGCGAACGAAAATCTTGCTCAAAATCCGGGTTATTAATGTGTAAAATGAATTATATGAAGATCAAATCATTATTATATCTTTTCTTTTGTTGGGCTGTTGTTTTTACAGCCTGTGGGAATGACAATGGTCCGGGTAAAGATAACGGAGGGGCGGTGACACCTCCGGAGCCGGAACCAACAGGTGATGTAACTATCTATACAACTACTTCAACCCGTTCCAAAGATTTGTCGAAAGATGCGGTTTCGTTTGGTACAAAAGATAACATGTCTCCTACAACGATTACTCTTGTACCTGCTACACGTTATCAGGAAATGGATGGATTTGGAGCTGCTATAACAGGTTCTACTTGTTTTAACTTGTTACAAATGACAAAGGAAAATCGTACTAAATTCCTTACCGAGACTTTCTCACATGAGAATGGATTTGGCTTTAGCTACATTCGTATATCTATTGGATGTTCTGATTTCTCTTTAGGTGAATATACTTGTTGTGACAAAAAAGGAATTGAAAACTTTGCGTTGCAGAGTGAAGAAAAGGATTATATAATTCCTATTTTGAAAGAAATATTGACTATCAATCCTAATATAAAGATATTGGGTTCGCCATGGACTTGCCCGAAATGGATGAAAGTGAATAATCTTACAGAAAAGAAACCTTATGATTCATGGAAAAGCGGACAGCTCAATCCTGACTATTATCAGGATTATGCAACTTATTTTGCAAAATGGGTGAATGCTTTCAAGGCGGAAGGTATCAATATCTATGCTGTGACTCCACAGAATGAACCGTTGAATCGTGGAAATTCTGCTTCTTTGTATATGACTTGGGAAGAACAGAGGGATTTTGTAAAAACAGCTTTAGGACCGACTCTTGAACCACTTGGCATTAAGATTTATGCTTTCGATCATAATTATAGTTATGATAATATTGATAGCCAAAAGAGTTATCCGGTAAAGATTTATAATGATGCCGATGCCGGAAAATATCTTGCAGGTGCTGCCTATCATAATTATGGAGGCAATCGTAGTGAACTGAATAATGTCCATTCTGCAAGACCTGATAAAGAGTTGCTTTTCACAGAAACATCAATTGGTACTTGGAATAGTGGACGTGATTTGACTACAAGATTAATGGAAGATATGCAGGAAGTAGCTTTGGGAACTGTAAATAACTGGTGTAAAGGCGTAATTGTTTGGAACTTAATGCTTGATACAGATCTTGGTCCTAATCGTCCCGGAGGTTGCCAAACTTGTTATGGTGCAGTAGATATTGATAATACAAAATATGAAACTATTGTACGTAATTCTCATTATTATATTATAGGTCATATGTCATCTGTGGTGAAACCGGGTGCTACCCGTATTGGTACAAAAGGCTATACTGCAAGCGGCATTACTTATTCTGCATTCGAAAATACAGATGGTACTTATGCATTTGTGCTGATAAATAATACTTCAGAGGCAAAGAAAATTACGATAAGTGATGGCAGCCATCATTTTATTTATGAAGTACCTTCAAAGGCAGTCGCTTCATATCGTTGGAAAAAATGAAATTGTAGTAACTATTAAAGAATTTAATCATGAAAAATATAAAATATTGTCTCTTTGCATTGGCAGGAGTTCTGTTTATGAATTCTTGTAATGATGACGAGCTTGTTCCTGGAAATCCGGTAATGGATTTTAAAACAGAAACCGGAGATGCTTGCTTTGGCGATAGTCTGCCATTTATAATTAACGCATCGGATGTTGATGTTCCACTTTCTACATTGAAAGCACAGCTTTTCTATGGTGAGGAGAAAGTATCTGAAACTGTGATTCGTACAAAAACAAGTGGAGAAGATTATACAGGAAAGATTTTTATTCCTTATTATGCAAACATTCCGGATGGAAAAGCTACATTGAAGTTCATTCTTCAGAACATTAATTTTACTTTAACGGAGAAAGAACAGGAGTTGGCATTGGTACGTCCCGATTTTCCTTATATGACTTTTGTTGCAGAAGACGGACAAGAATACAAGATGGACAGAAATGTTCTGTATGAATATAGTGTAACAGCCAAGTTTTCACAGAAAATGAAAGGATATATCAAGTCTCCTAAAGTTGGTGAGAATGGTAATGAGCTTATTTTCGGTTGGGAAAACAACGAGATTATTCAGAAACAAGATGCTGCCACTATCCCATTTTCTAATGCAAAAGCGGGAAAGTACACAATTTCTTTTAATTCTTTCAGTTATGAAGCATCACCTTTTGTTAAGTTAAAGATTAACGGAACAGAGTTGGAAGCCATTGATGACGACCATGCTTCTATTGATATGAATTTGACAACCGGACAAGAATTAGAGCTTGAAGGATTCCCTAATATTGATAATTGGTGGATAGATCAAGACTATTTTGAAATGGTTAACGGCAAATTGAAATTCTTGCCTATTGCCGGAGATTATCGTATTATAGCAGATACCAAGTTGCAATGGTTCAATGTATATGCATTGAAAGATGGGGAACCTGCCAAATTGCAAGATGATGGTACCGGTGCTATCTGGGTGATTGGAAATAATGTTGGTAAACCATCGGAAACTACAAATGCAGTGGGTTGGACTACTGAAAAAGGTTTGTGTCTGTCACAGATTACCCCCAAGAAATATCAGATGACTTTGGTTGCAGGAAAGAGTATAAATGCAACTACTATTGATTTTAAATTATTTTCGGAACAAGGCTGGGGAGGAGAATTTTCAAGTGAAAAACTAACTTCGAAGAGTGATATTATAGGAGTTGGAGCCGGTAAGGAGGTAAACGGACATGATAATGGAAATTTATTCATCAAAGATGGAAAAGCTTTGGAAGAAAATGGCATATATAAATTTGTTGTCGATGTTACAGCCGGAGTAGATAAAGCTGTGTTAACTGTCGAGAAAATTGGCGAACAGGCTTTTGAGGAACAAAAAGCATTTCTTAATGGCGCTAAGATGATTACTACCGATAATGCAATTTATACAATCTCTACAAATTTGGAACAGAATGGTGAAATGGAATTTTCGGGAGCTATTGAAGATTTGAGTGATTGGTGGGTTGATCCTGACTATTTTAGTATGAGTGCAGACGGAGTGTTAACATTCAATCCAATGAGCGGAACTTATAAGATTAAAGCGGATAATGTTAATAAGCTTTTGTCTGCTGTAAGAATGAATGGAACTGCCGAAGCGACTTTGGGTGATGATGGTCACGGAGCTATTTGGTTAATGGGCTGGGGAGTTGGTTCTCCTTCATTGGATAGTCAGTTCGGCTGGGATTCTGGTAATAATTATTGTGTTGCAGAAGTTGCACCTAAGAAATACCAGTTTACGTGTACTGCCGGTCCTGAAAAGGGTTCTTCTATTGGTCAACGAATTCGTTTCGACTATTTAAGTTGTAAGTTTTTCTTCCAAAACGGTTATGGCGGCGAATTTTCTGGCGATAATGCTTTAGCTATTGAAGCCGGTTCTGAAGCTTTTATTGCAGACAAAGGAAATATTGAGTTTGCAGATGGTGTAAAACTCGAAGAGAATGCTACTTATGTAATAACTGTGGATTTAACTAATGGCAATAATAAAGGAGTTATTAGTTTTAAGAAAAAATAATAGGTAAAAAGTATCAGCTCAGTAAAGAAGGCTGTTTGAGGTATCTTATTTTCTTAAGAGTCTTGAATGGTCTTCTTTTTTATCTTCCAAATCTTGCGGATCTAATAATTTTATCTACATTTGCGAATGTGTTACATTTACACAATCTAAACTTGAAAAATGCTTTGTATATTGAGATGAGAAACACTAAACAATTAATATTTTAAACCATGAAAACAAAATCTTTTTTATTGGCGGGAGCTTTGCTCATTGCTAATGCTGTGTTCGCCCAAAAACCTGTCTATCTGGATTCGAATGCTCCGATAGAAGACAGGGTGGAAGATGCGCTTTCACGCTTGACTTTAAAAGAGAAGATAGCAATGACACATGCTCAGTCAAAGTTCTGTTCGCCGGGCGTGTCAAGTTTGGGTATTCCTGAATTTTGGATGACCGACGGTCCTCACGGTATTCGTCCCGAAGTGTTGTGGGACGAGTGGGAACAAGCCGGATGGACGAACGACTCTTGTGTGGCCTTTCCCGCATTGACTTGTTTGGCTGCAACTTGGAATCCTGAAATCTCTCATCTTTACGGAAAGAGTATCGGTGAAGAAGCACGCTATCGTAACAAAACCGTACTGTTAGGCCCGGGAGTCAACATCTATCGCACTCCGCTTAATGGACGTAACTTTGAATATATGGGTGAAGATCCCTATCTGGCATCACGCATGGTAGTACCTTATGTTCAGGGTGTGCAGCAGAATGGAGTTGCAGCATGTGTGAAACATTATGCTTTAAACAATCAGGAAGTTAATCGTCACACAACGAATGTGATAGTAGACGACCGTACCCTTTACGAAATCTACTTACCGGCTTTTAAAGCTGCTGTTCAAGAGGGCAAAACATGGAGCATCATGGGTTCTTACAATTTATACAAGAATCAGCACGGTTGTCACAACCAGTATTTGCTCAACGATATTTTGAAAGGAGAATGGGGATTTGACGGAGTAGTGGTTTCCGATTGGGGAGGCACGCATGATACGGAAGAAGCTATCCGTAACGGACTCGATATGGAATTTGGTAGCTGGACAAACGGTTTATCCAATGGAGCAAGCAATGCTTATGACAATTATTATCTGGCTGATCCTTATATGAAATTGATTCGGGAAGGTAAAGTCGGTACCAAGGAATTGGACGATAAAGTAAGACGCATTCTTCGTTTGGCTTTCCGTACAACAATGGATCGTAACCGTCCTTTCGGTTCGTTATGTTCGGACGAACACTTCGCTGCTGCTCGTAAAATTGGCGAGGAAGGAATTGTGTTGCTACAAAATAACAATAATGTATTGCCCATTGATTTGAATAAGGTCAAGAAGATTGCCGTAATTGGTGAGAATGCTGTGAAAATGATGACTGTGGGAGGTGGAAGTTCTTCATTGAAAGTGAAATACGAACTTTCTCCGTTGGATGGCATTAAGAGCCGTGTCGGCAATAAGGCAGAAGTGGTATATGCTCGTGGTTATGTGGGTGATGTAGGAGGAGATTACAATGGAGTTTCTTCAGGACAGGATTTGAAAGATGACCGTTCGCCCGAAGAACTGATTGCTGAGGCTGTGGAAGTAGCCAAGTCTGCCGATTGTGTGATTTTCATCGGAGGGTTGAATAAGAGCAATCATCAGGATTGTGAAGATTCGGACCGTAAAGAATTAGGCTTGTCTTATGGACAGGATAAAGTGATAGAAGCTTTAGCTAAAGCTAATAAGAATCTTGTTGTGGTAAACATTTCGGGTAATGCAATCGCTATGCCTTGGGTGAAAGAAGTTCCTGCTATCCTGCAAGCATGGTATCTGGGTTCGGAGGCAGGAAATGCCATTGCCTCTGTGTTGGTAGGTGATACAAATCCTTCCGGTAAATTGCCGTTTACTTTCCCGGCAAGCCTCGAAGATGTAGGTGCACATAAATTGGGTGAATATCCCGGTGTTCCAAGAACAGACGGTAGCAAAATTGTTGATGCGAAGTACAATGAGGGAATTTTCGTTGGCTATCGTTTTGCCGATAAATACAAAACAAAACCTTTGTTTGCTTTCGGTCATGGTTTGAGCTATACTAACTTTAAATATGGCAAACCGGCAGTGGACAAGAAAAATATGGAAGCTGATGGAACAGTCACTGTTTCCGTTCCCGTAACTAATGTGGGCAGTCGTGAAGGTGCCGAGGTTGTGCAGCTTTATATCAGCGATTTGAAATCATCTTTGCCACGTCCTGTAAAAGAATTGAAAGGCTTTAGCAAAGTGAAACTTGCGCCTAATGAAACCAAAATGGTTACATTCACGGTCAATAAGGAAGCATTGAGTTTCTTCGATGATGCAAAACATGAATGGGTTGCAGAACCGGGTAAGTTCGAAGCTTTAATAGGTTCATCTTCTGCCGATATTCGTGGAAAAGTAGCATTTGATTATATGAATTAAAACGTCTATATGTTTTATGTAAAACGTCCTTACGTTCTGACTGAAACGTAAGGACGTTTTTTTTATTCTTTAAAATTCTTTCTCGTTTGCCATATACCAGATATTAAGGAAAGATGCTTTGGTTATATCCACTATTTTATCCCAGTTTATTTTATCCACATGGTCACCCGGCATATGGTAATCCGGATGTCCGTCCGTGTGATACCAGATGATTGGAATACCTTTCAGGGCAAAAGAACCGTTGTCGCTTCCACCTATCGGGTTATCCCAAGGGCGATAGTCGGGCTTGATGTTGTTTAATCCGTATTTCTTAATATCGTTTTTCAGCCATTCTCCGAATACCGGGTGCGCTTCCGTATAGAAATAAACCACATGTTTCGGATTGTTTTCGTCATGGTTGCGCCCGATCATGTCGAAGTTCAGGTAACCTTTTACTTTGCTTAATTCAGGATAGGTCTGCGTGAAATATTTGGAACCCAATAATCCTTTCTCCTCTCCGTCCCAGAAAGCGAAGATGATGGTGCGTTCGGGCTTTTCTCCTGTGGCAAGGCATGCTTTGGCAATCTGCAACACAGCAGATACTCCCGAAGCATTGTCATCGGCCCCGTTATAGATTTGGTCGCCTTCCAACATCGGATCGAAGCCTATGTGGTCATAGTGCGCACCGATAATCACCTGCTCGTTAGGGTTCTTTCCTTCAATCTTTCCTAAGATATTCTTCATCGAGAGCTTTTGATGCACTTCTTTTTTTAGTTTGGCTATGGAATCGGGATGCACTTGGAATCGTCCTTTTTTCTGCCTTTCCTTGTTATATGCTTCAAAAGGCTGGTAATAAGAATCAAAAAGTGGTTCCATACCAATCAGTTTCAGGTAAGTAACGATATATTCTCCTGCAATTCTTCCTCCGCGAAATCCGGCTTCGCGCCCTTCAAGTTCATCGCCGGCAAGAAAACCTATGTGAGCTTCGGCAGCAGTCTTGCCGATGGTTTCCAATCCTTTCTTTTCCGGGCTTTCTGCATGGGTGGAGATACAAATAAACAGCAGTGCCGTGAGTAGTATAGATTTCTTCATGTGTATGTATTTAGAGTTACAAAAATAGGTTTCATTTGCGAAGATACATATTTTTCGTATTTTTGCTGCAAGAGCTAAACGTATAAATACTTCAAAAGATGGAATTTTTGACAAAATGGACGGTTTCCGTTCTTTCTTCCTTGGGTATCAGGCCCGAAGTTGCCGGAGTTGTGGATCAGGTGATTGTAATTATCACTATTTTGATTATTGCTTATCTGGCAGATGTGATTTGCCGACGTGGGCTTGTCCGTGTGGTGAGAAAGCTGACTGCCCGCACTAAAGCAAAGTGGGATGATTTGTTGTTCAATGACCGGGTAATGAACAACCTTTGCCACATTGTTCCTCCCGTCATCTTCTATGCGTTTATCCCTCTTGCTTTTCCATATCAGTTTGAAACGTTGACATTCATCCATAATATATGCCTTATCTATATTGTGGCTGTGTCTTTGCGTTTCACCAATGTGTTTCTGGGAGCTTTGTTTGAGCTTACCAACCAGCGGGAAGAACTTCGCAACCGTCCCTTGAAAGGAGTGTACCAGATTATACAGGTAGGCTTGTTCTTTATCGGAGTCATTATTATCGTCAGTATCCTGATAGACAAGTCACCGAAAGATTTGTTTGTCGGTCTGGGCGCTTCGGCTGCCATCCTGATGTTGGTTTTCAAAGATACTATTATGGGGCTTGTATCGGGGGTGCAGCTCTCGGCAAATGATATGCTCCGTCCCGGTGATTGGATTACAATGCCTAAATACGGGGCAGACGGAACGGTGATCGAAGTCACCCTGAACACTGTGAAGGTACGTAATTTTGACAATACCATCACCACGGTTCCCCCTTATGCCCTTGTGAGCGATTCTTTTCAGAACTGGCGCGGAATGCGTGAATCGGGAGGACGACGGGTGAAACGTTCCATTAACATTGATATGACCAGTGTTTGTTTTTGCACTCCCGAAATGTTGCGCAAATTCAGGAAAGTGCTTTTGCTGAAGGACTATATCGAAGAAACGGACGACCATGTGCGCCGGTATAATGAGGAACATGGCATTGATGATTCGGTTATGATAAACGGTTTGCACCAAACCAACCTCGGTGTGTTTCGTGCTTATCTGGAACGTTATCTCAGCAGCCTTCCTATGGTGAATAAAAACCTTACGTATATGGTTCGGCAGTTACAACCCACAGAGAAAGGCATTCCTATGGAGATTTATTTCTTTGCGGCTACCACGGATTGGATTCCGTATGAGAAGATACAAGCCGATGTGTTCGACCATGTGCTTGCCATCATTCCCGAATTCGGGCTGCGTGTTTTCCAGAATCCGTCGGGTTCCGATGTAGAGAAAGCTCTACGGCGTTAAGGTAACTACCTGTCCGTGCTTCTCTATGTATTTATAAAGTTTCTCATAGAAAGGATGTTGGGTTAAAGTAGACGCATCTCCCAGAATAATGAGCTTCATTCGGGCACGGGTGATGGCCACGTTGATGCGCCGCAGGTCGCCGAGGAACCCGATTCTTCCTTCTGCATTGGCACGTACCAGACTGAGGAGTATCACATCCCTTTCTTGTCCCTGAAAGCCATCGACGGTGTTCACTGTTATGGCATTTTTAAACGGTTTGAGGAATCCCGAGAAATTTACCAACTGACGTAGAAATTTCACTTGAACTTTGTAGGGAGAGATAATGCCGAAATCAATCTTTTCCTCCAGAACACGCTTTTCGCCTATCTGGGTGATATACTTCTCCAGCTTCTGCATCAATATGAATGCTTCGGATTTATTGATTCTTCCGGAGCTTTCGCTTATAAATTCTTCATTGAAGTTACAGCCTTCCGTGTTATACCAAACCATGGGAGTGTCATAGTCAAGAATACCCCTGTTTTTAACTTCCGGGGCGGATTGCAGTTCGCCGTCATAAAAATATTCCGAAGAAAAACCCATAATGTCTTCATGCATACGATATTGTATTTTGAGTAAAGATACAGTTTCGGGCTTGTGTTCCACTATCTTTTGCATCATTGTCACATCCAGTCCGCCCCGTGCTGCTTGCAGGCATTTTATGGTAGGGGGCAGTTGTTGGTGGTCGCCTGCCAGTATCACCCGGTCGGCTTTGCGTATTCCTATCCAGCAGGCAGCTTCAAGTGCTTGGGCGGCTTCGTCGATGAATAAAGTAGAGAACTTCCTTCCTGTCAGCACTTTGTTTGCCGTGCTCACCAGAGTGGATGCAATGACACGGGCTTCGCTGAACAAGGATTCGTTGATGCGTATTTCCAATTCCGTGGCGCGGTCTTTCAAAGCGTTTATTTTGTTGCGCACCGAGTCGCGGTCAGAGCTTTTGCGTAGTTTTTCATGCATTTGCCGGATGGCTTTGCGTATGCTCCATAGTTCGGAGTAGTCGGGATGCGATTCAAATCTTTTTTCGTAGGTAAAACTCAGCATCTTGTCGTTCACGCGGGTGGGGTTGCCTATGCGGAGCACGTTCACTCCGCGGTCAACGAGCTTTTCCGAAATCCAATCCACTGCCATGTTGCTCTGTGCACAGACAAGTACCTGATTCTCCCGGTGCAGTGTTTCATAAATGGCTTCTACCAGCGTAGTTGTCTTTCCTGTTCCCGGAGGACCGTGAACAATGGCTACATCCTTTGCCCGCAACACCTTGTTTACCGCTTCATCCTGTGTGGTGTTCAGCCACGGGAAACGTACCGGAAAGAAATTGCGTTGCTGTGCTTTCATGTTTCCGAGGATTATGTCGCGCAGTTCCGCCAAGCGGTTACCTTTGGTACGCATCACGTCGGCAAGTGCTTCAAACATGGTGCGGTATGATGTTTCATCAAAATAGAGTTGCACACCCAGATTATCTGATCCCTGTATTTCCATTAAAGCGGCAGGAGAGGGGAGAACCACCACCATGCGGTCTTCATCCGCATAACTCACCTGTGCCGTGAAGTTTCTGTATTTCAGTTTGCCCGAAGCATCCTGCGTAAAGAAACAAACGGGCTTTCCAAATTCAAAGTTATGCTCAATTTCCAAGTCTTCATGCCGTTGCACTTCCACTACAAGTTGGTTGAGCGAGTTATAATAGCTTCTGCCAACCGATAACGGATACCAGCATATCCCCCGTTTAATTTTTCTCCCGATGCCCATTGCTTCGGTCTGTTGGCGGTAAGTTTCTTTTTCGTAATCATACTCCAACTGCAACAAGTCATGTTGGCGTTGCAGGTCGAGAATGGGAGAACTAGTTCTGTTATCGGGCATGATTTCTATTTAATTTGTGATGCAAATGTATAAAATAATAAGATATATCGTTACCTTTGTGAAGTAAACTCATTTAGATAAAGGGAGGTTGGTATGAAAACAACGAGTGAATATCTATTATTGTTGCGAGAATATATGAGAACTCATGCCGGTATTTATGGTATTACCCGTATGGGAATTTTTGGTAGTGTGGCACGTGGGGAACAGAAAGCAGATAGTGATGTAGATATTTGTTTCGAGGCTCCTGCTCCTACATTATTTACATTGGCACGTATTAAATATGAGCTTGAAGCATTATTGGGATGTCCCATTGATCTTGTTCGCTTACGTGAACACATGGACGAGTTCCTCAAACAAGAAATTCAAAAAGATGCGCTCTATGTATGATGCACTTAAAGTAAAACATCTGCTTGGTAAGATTGCAGATTCAATCGAAATAGTTCTTGCCCGTTGTGCGAATGTATCCGATGTTAATGATTTCATGAATAGTCTTGAAGGAATGTTATTGCTTGATGGTACTTGTATGAAACTTATTGCGATAGGGGAAAGTGTAAAGAATTTAGATAAAGTAACTAATGGTGAACTACTTCCTCAATATTCGGAAATACCTTGGCGGGAGGTGATGGGAATGCGTGATATTATTGTGCACCATTATTTCGAAATAGATGCCGATGTTATCTTTGCTACTATTAAAGAAAATATACCTTTGCTGCTTACTGTTGTTAAGAAAATGGAACGAGATATTTGAATAAGGTGTCGAATTCGACACCTTATAAGCTATGAATATTTTCTAATCTTTTTCAGATTCCCGGAAATTCAATGATATATCTTTCCCCACATCAAAACAGGGACAGGCTTTTACCCATTCTTCGGGTTCAATCTCCCCGTTTCGGTTCAGGTCCGGGCTGAGGTCACGATGCCCGCATACCCGCGCACCGGGATATTCCCTCAGTAATGCAAGCACCAATACCCGCAGCGAATGCCTTTGCCATTCCGTCCTCGTGTCTTTGGGCTTTCCGTTGCAATCCAAGCCACCTTCATAACAGATACCTA
>ERZ826016.295-NODE-295-length-63379-cov-5.424926_pt1 | contig 63379 bp, 62 predicted proteins | sample MGYA00519872_ERZ826016 | MGnify/ENA primary metagenome ERZ826016 (study PRJEB31778, sample SAMEA3449218) | human gut metagenome | biome: human gut; feature: human-associated habitat; material: faeces | place: United Kingdom | collected 2010/2012 ... | reverse complement strand
ATTGTGTCTTTGATAAGGCCAGAGGCACGAACTGCGGATACAGGAACATTGATGGGCGCTTTCATGTCCCTGTTTTTTCTCCCTTTCATAGCCGCGTCAAAACGTTCCGGCGTCGCTGAAATACCTACGACGATAGGCATAGGCGGATTTTTTCCCGGTTGTCCATCAATCAATTTGGCATAGATGGTTTTATTTGCGGAATCGGATGTCGCGTCTTTGCCTAAACCGCGGTGTGCTTCGTCGATGAATAAAAATAGATGCATATCAGCATCTTCTATGGTATCGGAAAGTACATCGTAAAAGGTGCGTCCGCCTTCCGCCTCATTGGCTAATTTGCCTTTAGCAGATAATAACTGACGGTTTAAAAAGTAGACATGACCAGGTATGAGCTTTCTATGATTTTTGGCAAAATCTGGACCGACGGCTTCCATCGTAGTAGCGCTGTTCAGTAAATCTGTAGCTTTATCAAAGCGCTTCATCGTTTGTTCATTCAAGCTGGGACTATCTGATAACCATAAAATCACAGCGTGATCATCGCCTGGGAAGGTGTCATTTCCATAGAATAAGCCTTCAGCTACAGCTGCGGAAATGACGGTTTTGCCGGAACCAGTAGGGGCGGTCAAGGAAACAGCAGAAAGAGAACCATCCTCCTCATAGCTGCGGAGCATGGCCTGCATTTTTTTGAGCAGTTGGCCGACGGCTTCTTTTTGAAAATCAAATAATTCATACTTCATTAGTCGAGTCCTCCTTCACCGCAAATCTCGAATGTTTTCAGATAGGTTTCATATAACCGATGAACTTCGACATTTGGAAGGCGTTTGCACATATTGGAATATCTTCTCTGGTCATCTGTAACAACGTAGACCGTTTTAATAGATGGGGTATTTTTTACTTTTTCACAGAATCTGGATGCCTGGTTATAATCAAACAGGACTCCATAATAGTCTGTAGTCAGATAGCTTTTACCTATGTTTTTTATGATAGGCCCTCGGCAGCCAGCCTGCATCCAGAGCAGGGGGGCAATGGCATTGAAGGCGCGGTCTAAACGAATCGGCCAAGCCGATTCATAAGTCAATTCGCAAAAAATGGCATTAGCCTTAAATCCAGCGCTTTTTGGTAAATCAAATCCCAAATCCAATTCTTTGGCTGGGTGCCCGTAATCACCATCCAATTTATTCCCATTAATATCACAGCCTTCGATTGAACATTTAGTTCTTGACCAAGTAACATAGTTTGCGATTCCGAATTTTTCCCAATCCGGATCACCTGGCCGTAATCCATTCTTTATGAATGTAGATTGCTCATTTGCAGAAACTTCATTGTTAGTAATACAAATGCAACGACGATGTCCGTTGTCAAGCGCATTTAGAACATTAACTGCATGTAATGTAGTACCTGAACCTGCAAAAAAATCAACAATCAGTGCATTCTTTTTTTGCGATACAAAATAATTTAATGTATCGATTACAGTATAAAGTGATTTGGGAAAACTGAACTTTCCATCTCCAATGATTGATTTTAATAATGAGGTCCCATATGCACCGGCGTCGTAACTTTTCTTTTGCCAAACAGTTGTTGCGCGTGTTATCTTACCACCAGTCTCAATAATAATTTTGCTGCCGTCTAATCTTTCGCCGATAATTTTCCATCGACCTTCTGTAAATTTTTGGGCATATTTAGTACTAACATATTTAAAAATAAAGGGTTGAAGTGGATAACCTTCTGATACTTGTACGAATCCATTTTGTACTAAATCTTCGAGTGTTTCCCTAGTAACTCCCCAATTCATTTCGACACCATCTTCTCTTATCGGGAATACAGGTATAGTGCCATTAATACTGGGAACGGACCTTCTATCTTGATCGGGAGTTAAAAATTCACCTATTTTAACAATACGTTTTGTCTTTTTATCAACATAAATAGGATAAAATTGAGCAACACCTCCTTTTTTTGTGCCCCGTCTGGAAGCATAATCGGTTCTGCGCAGGTAAAACCATCTAATTTCTCTTTCCTTTCCGTCTTTAGAGGAATGTATTACATGTGCTTCACCGAACAACAAAATATAAATATATTCATCTGAACGCGAAAATAAATTGTCGCGCTTCGCCCCTGAGGGGCTAATGGTGACACTGATCATTTGCTGTTGAGCTTCAGGAAATAATTGCTCTAAAAGTAATCCCAAGCGGGCGTATTCATTTTCATCAATGGTTACAATAAGAACGGAATCTTTGGGATTAAGTAATTGTTTAGCAAGTTTCAAACGCCTTTCCATGAACGCAAGCCACTTGCTATGCCGATATTTATCATCTTTCTCTACATAGTCATTATTATATTTCCAATCGTTTGTTCCTTTGTTATATGGAGGATCAATATAAATGCAGTCTACTTTCCCTGCATAACAGTATGTCAGGGCTTCCAAGGCATGATAGTTTTCTGCATTGATAACCACATGGTAGGGATCGTCTGGGGCGCCTCGTTCAATGCGGTCAATTTCCTTGAGTCCTGGATAAATTACGTCCCGATAACTAACAAGCGGCACAATATCCTGCACAGAAACAGACACGGTTTCACCTTCTCGTGCCAGATCAGCGATTTCATCATGAATGGATTTAACGACCCATGAAATTTTGTTGGAAGCGGACTCCTTCTCTCCTCTAGGGGGAAGAATATTCACCGTATCTCCAACGGCGGGCTGTTTAGTATACAAACGGACGGCCTCCGGTAAATTGTGCTCAAAAACCAATCCATACGAATGATCCTTGACAAATTTTTTCAACTGGCGGGCCAATTCTGGATTGAGTTTTTCTACTTCGGCAATTGTTTCATGAATATTAGCCATGGATTGTTTCATTCCCTTCATTGCATTGCTTTCGAAATTTTACTGAACAATATTACCCTTATTGTAACGTCAGATAAATTGGATTGTCTATTCCTTTGTTTAGGTAAAAATGGAGCCATAAGAATTTTTATGTTTTAGCTAGTAGAAGACAATTGATGTTGGAAAATTTCTGGATAAATGCCTGGACGACTATTTGGCCAGATCGGAAACGTCGCGACATTCGAATTGAAGATTCTGATGAGGGGGGAAAAAAAGGGATACCTTCATTTAGATCTCCTGTATTTTTGAAAATGGACAATAGAGTACACCCTAATGTCCGTTTGTAAAAATCCCATAAAATCGTATAATTCGGGTAAGACAATAGGGTTGCGCAAAAAAGAATTGGCGACACGCGGGGAAAGAGGCGGATGGCATGTACTTCGTCTGGAATTTGATTTCTATCCTGCTGGCTTATGCGGCGAATTTTCTTGTGGTCCTGCCAGGGCTGATTTTGCTGTCTCTGATTCACGGATTTCATCCGATCCCGTTTTTGGACGAATTATGGAATTTGGGAATCAAGGGGCTCATGGCACTTCCGGTTCCGCAGAATATGCTGACGGCGATTATTGCATTCTACGTCGTCATTGCGACTATAGCGGGCCTGTTTGGCTTCGTTGGGGGATATTTTCCTCCGACTCGTTTTATCCAGCGGATAGCACTCGGATGCAGAATCCCGTCACCGGAACAGCTGGACCAGATCCGGGCGGCCATGGATTACATTTCCCGAAGAAGCGGAATGGATTGGACCGGGAAATTCAATTATTACGTGCAGAATGATTTGGACTTGAATGCTTTCGCGTCCGGGGTGCGGGACATCACGGTGACGACCGGTGCTTTGGCGGAAATGGATACGCCGAGGCTGGCAGGGGTGCTGGCTCACGAAATGGGGCATCACGCGCACGGTGATACCCGGACTCTCTTGTTCATCCAAGGCATCAGCTATTTGGGGCAGCTCTCTATTTTCATGGTCCGAATCCTCAATGCCTTGTTTTTGGTGTTGAAGTATATTCCATTTTTGAATTTTGTGGCAGCCATCTTTATTTCCATCTTGAATATCTGCCTTACGATTGCCTGCCTGATTCAGCGCATCCCGTATGCTTTTTTCAATTTGTTTTGCACCCGCCGGATTGAAAATGCGGCAGATACATATACGGTGAAACTCGGGATGGGTGAAGAATTTATTGATGCGATGCAATGGATAATGGACAAAGGGGGAGATGTCTCTTGGTTCATGTCGTTCTTTTCAGATCATCCGCGGTCGAAACGGCGTATTGCTCGTGTAAAGAAACTGATGGAAAAGCAGAAGCAGAAAGATGCGGCCGCCATGACTACCGCCGCAGAAATAGATTCTTCAAAGGAACGATGACTTGAAAAATGGGTAATACGGTCCGTCTGCTGTGAAGAGGAGGGCATGAGGGAAAGCAGTGGACTTTATCGGGTATATTTTTAGGATGTACGTGATGGCAGAGATTCTGAATCCGGATGTACTGTCTTCGTGGTGGCCGGTATGTATTTCTTCATAAGGACTCCCTCTTTGCCGGGTATTCCGGATCACGTCCATTGGCAAAAAGATCGTCCGTGAACCCGTTGAGTCCATCCAGAAACGTATTCCATGCTTCTTCTTTCGGGACAAGCACAACCGCATTTCCCAGTCTGTGAATGAAAACTTCATCTCCTGAGAAGCGGAATTTTTCCGGGAGCCGGACCGCCTGACTTCTGCCGTTTTCAAAGATTTTTGCTGTCTCCATTTTTTTGCCCCTTTCCGACGAAAGCCTCGGTTTTTATATCGTCTTATTACATAATACGACAATTATCTGATGACAGAAGAAGCGCCTTTGATAAAATTAGTTTATGAGGTTCAGAATATTGGGATTGTGGCCGGGCGGCTAATGAAATGTCGGTCCAAACTCAGCGGAGAAAAAAATGATGAAGAAGATCAGCTGGAAGAGGTATCTTCTGAAAAATAAAAACACGCCGCTTCTCCAATTTGATTTCCATCCCGGTGATGGAAGTAAAAATGGGGACAGCGGAAGAAACGGGACTGTAGAAATCGGGGAAAGGTTCTCGGAGAATGCCGCTCTGTTTCCGAAGGACCTGTCTCCGGAAGCAAGCGGGGAAATGGTGATGCAGTGGATCAAAAGCAGGAGAGCACCAAAGAATCGCTGGAACATATGGCATGTCTTTTCTGCTATTGGCAAAACGAAAAATCCCTTGCAGTATGTGGATGCCGCCCGTGGAATGTCACTCAACGATTCTTTCTGGATTACTGAATATGAGCTTGATGAAAAATGGGAAGACTGCCAGTTATACGGTCATCCCTTTGCAAAGGAGCTGGCCGGTGCGGCGCTCCTCGGTCATCGCTGTACAGTGGAAGGAAAAATTTTCACACCGGAACTGACGACCGGCGGGGTGTTGCCCAAATGCTGGATTCGAGAAAATGGAAAAATCCTGCTGATAAAAATGGATCGACATGAATGCGAAGACGGACAATCTCAGGCCGTCAACGAGTATCTGGCCTCGCAGGTGGCGGCCGTCATGGGCATTCCTCATGTGGGGTATACGCTGAAACAGATAAAAAGGCCGGACGGCATAATGGCTCCGGCCTGTGTGTGCGAACTGTTTACTTCAGAAAAAACGGGATTCTGCAATGCGGGAATTTTCTTTCAAAGGAAATATTCATCACTCAGAAGACCAGATTTGGCATTCCAGCAGCTTCCAATCCGTTCACGGCAAGCACAAAACGAAATGGCGTCTTTCTGGGGAAGTCGATGTTATGCAGACATGATGGTTTATGATGCAGTAATCGGAAATCGGGACCGTCACTTGGGAAACTTTGGATACCTGGTGGACAATGACACCGGAGAATTTTTGCGCCCAGCACCGCTGTTTGATAACGGACGGTCGATTTTATACGACACGGAAAATGTGAATTTCATGAATGTGGAAAGTTTCATCGACAGCCTTTACGGCCAGCGCGGAAAGTTCCTTTTGCACGATGCGGCCGTGTGGCAATTTGCCGAACCGAGGCATATGGAAATGCTGGAAAGGGTACGGCACATTCATCTGGAAGCGCCGGTCATAGGGATCTCCACAACGCGGCTCCGGCTGGCAGAGCAAATGCTGCATCTTCGGGCAGAACGCATCATGAAAACGTTAGAATATAAAGAAAAAGGACAGCCGGCACCGGTACGTTGGGCCAATGGCGGACTTTGAGTTTTTGAAAAAAGAGGCTTGGCAAAAGTCTCTTTTTTTTCAACATAAAATCGCACTGCGAGAGAATTTATATAAACGAACTTGTTCGGAAATAAATTAGATAGGAACGGAAGTTTATAATTGAAAGTAAGAATACGAAACTCCAGAAAAAGAAGAAAACGGAAATTCCACAGAAGAAGATCCGGCCAAAACGCGGCAAGGCCGCAAAACGAAAACGGCGGGCTCGCAGAGTCCGCCAAATTAAAAAATGATGGAGCGCCCACATTCACATATCTTTTTGAGATATGTATGCGGGCCCAGCTCCGCCGGGACGGGTCACGGGCAGAGCCCGTGGAACAGGTGCAGGGAATTCTTCCCTGCCGCCTTCGGCGCAAACCATAAAGAAATCGGAAGAAAGGAGGGAAAACTCATGGCCACGTACCACGTCAGAATGTCCGTGGGAAACGGCGGCAAAGCCGCGGCGCACTTCAAATACATCGAGCGCACGGGCAAATACCGCCGCAACGACAAACTCTACAGCGAATCGGGCCACCTCCCCTCCTGGGCCTCGTCCCCGCGGGATTTCTGGGAACGCACGGGCCTTCATGACCGGCGCTCCTACCGGGAAATCGAATTTGCCCTCCCCAATGAGCTGAGCCGGGAAGAGCAGAAGAGAATCGTCGACGACTTCATCAAAGACTACCTTCCGGACAAGGCGTATACCTACGCCATTCACGAACCCCGGTCCCGGTTATCCGAAGAGAAAAATCCCCATGTGCATATCATGTTCAGCGAGCGCATCATCGACGACCGGACCCGCAATATGCCCGAAGAAGAATTTTTTAAGAAATGCGGAAAAGCACCAAATGGGCAACAATTTGGTGGATCGATTAAAGACAGGCAGTGGGCGGGAAAAGGCGGAGAGCCCATGCGGAAATTGCGGCAGGAAATCGCTGACCGAATCAACGAAGCCTACGAGCGAAACGGACTTCCCTGCCGGGTCAGCGCAAAATCGCTCGAGGAGCAGAAGCGCGAGCACTACCGCGCCGGAGATATTGAAGGGGGCTTTTTATATAAAAGGGTTCGCCCTTTTCGTGCGCCCATCGCATCATTCGTCAGACATGCCGCTGAAATTGCCGCAGCGGGCCGTGGAGAAATTGATTTGGATGATCTGAAAAATCTGGGCGATCCGGCGGCATGGATGCGTGCCTGTCAGGAAAGGGAGAAAGTGATTGTAAAAGCAATTGTTGATGAAATCGCTGCACGCAATGCCGCGCTTGAACCCACGCCACAGGAAAATTATTTCGGGACTGCTCAGGCTTTGGAGAAGGTAAAAATCATTGTTGACTGCTTTGGTGCGCCATACCGGAATACGGAAATTTGCCGGATGTATGAGAAGGAGTTTTACAGGCTACAGAATTCCCTTGCCAGTCAGAAAAAGATAATGGAAAAACAGCCGGACATTGGGAAGGAAGAAGCCCGGGAATACTCTGTCAATAAAGCAGAAAATCGGCTGCTGACATCTTTCAATGCTGTACCGGAAGCTGCGGCGGAAGAAACCGTACAAGCATTGTATGATGCTTATCTTTTTATCCGGGACAAGGTAGCAGAAAAAGCCGGACAGACCATCCAGGTGCTTTTGGAAGAAGAGACGGACCGTCGTATCGGCGGAGGCATTTCAGAATTAAACCGTGAACTTGAAAAACTTTCCTATACGTTTCGGCCGAAAAATGAAAAAGAGGAAAAGAAAAAAGTGCTGGAACAGAAGAAAGAAGAGCTGATCCGCAGTACGCTTTTGCCGGATGATTTTGATAAGGCAGAACAGCTTCATAAGAAAGCAGAAAAGGAACGATGGAAATATATCAGCATAGAGGATTTGCTGAAAGATAAAATTAAACAAATTATGGAACATTCCGGAATGACAGAAGAGGTGGCTGCGGAGCTATTCCACCGGGTAGAAACAGGAAAAGCCAAGTCTCTGAAGTCTGATAAAACGATCATCTCGGCGGCACGGAATGAAACAGAGGTGAAGGAACAGACAGTTCCGGTTTCTAAAACAGGACAAAAGCAGAATACCCCGGACATAAGGATACTCCAGCGTGCCATTGATGATGCAGAGCGCTCTATAACCCGGGCGGAAAAAAAGATTGCAGATTTGGGCAGCCGCACGAGAAACAAGAAGGCGGCCCGCAGTATTCGTGGATTGGAGCAATATGTTCGGTCTTTGCAGGGGGATATCATGCGGTGGAGGGCAACTATCACTCTGCTGCAGGATGATAAGAACCCGGTCAGTGAGAATGTGCGGCGCTCTTGGGGGAAACCATTTGTCAGCCGCTATTACATAGAACGGGAAAAACTTCTGGCTGATGCGGCAAGACGGCGTGCCTTTCTGTATGAGAAGAAAGTGATTCAGCTCAGCCGCCGTCCAAATAGAGTCATAGATTGTCAGGATGAGATCATTAATGAAAAAACCGGAGGCCTGATTGACAAATACCAGAGGCGGTATTTCCGGGCTGATGAGGCGGTCCGGCGCATTCGGAAAGCGCAAATCTATGTGAGGTCCGAATTTAAGGAGAATATGCTGGTTTGGAAAGAGGTATGGGAAAAACCTCCGCTTCGTCCAATGAAAGGACGTGGCCGGTCAGCAGATATGGAAGCACTAAAAAAGGAGTGTCAGACAGCAAAAGCTGCGGTGACACTCCTGCGGAAGAATTATAATACACCGGAAATCATGAGGGAGGTACAAAGCCGGATCGCACAGAAACAACAAAATCAGCAAAAACGCCGTGATGAAATACGAATTCTCCAGGCCCGCATAGCAAAGGACCGGCGGCGGAAGCACATTAATGCCAAAGCGCAGGTGCTGCTTGCCCGTGTTGCACATATGGCAGACAGGCTGCTCGGAGAAAATACCCGCGGTGGATCACTTGGTGCTGATGTCCGGATTTCTTCCCGCAGAGATGACGGAATGTCCCTTGGTTTCTGAGGGGGGATGACTTTTCATAATAAGGGAACACTGTAGATTAGAGATTCTTCAAGCATTGCAAAGCACGTTCCATACGAACGTGCTCTTTTTGTTGTAAATTCAGAGCCATTGCGGTCAGTCCATTTATATCCTCAGCGTTTAATAGAGAGATATATTCTCTGCGCTGTTCTTTCTCAAAGATGATGGGGATAAGATTCTCTCTGGCACAGGAAAAGGCAATCAATGCGCGTCCGGTACGGCCATTTCCATCAGGGAATGGATGGATTTTTTCAAAATGAATATGGGAATCCATGAGGATTTTTACCTTTTCTTCCGGACTTGCGGCTTGGTTCAGCCTATATGCCAGATTATGGCACCACTGGATCAGCGAAGGAATTACCTGAGAAGGATGTACCGGCAAAAAAGCGGCACCCAGGATCATATTTTCCGCAGTTTTGAATTGGCCGGCATGAGTATCGAGATTTTGAAGCAGAATCTTATGAATTTTCTGAATCAACGGATACTGGATCGATTCTTGATAATTTTCCTGCAAAAAAGGCATGAAATTTTTATAGTTGGCTATTTCAAAAAGCTCGCGGATCGGCTTGGCCTTTGGAGGAACAATTCCATTAATCAGGATTGACCGTGCGTCTCCTAATGTAAATGAATTTCCTTCAATTGCTGTGCTGTGATGAGCCATGCGGACCATGAGATCTGCCATGTATAGGCGGTTTTCAATCCATTTCATACCGTTGTCCTCCCCAGAAAATTTTACCATATAAGCAGGCAGCCGATGTGGTAGGGGACGATGCTTTCAAACGGGCTGGATTCAGATATACATATGGCCCGGAAGTCGGATCTGGTCGCGGCCGTCTTTGGGTATTTTCAGATCATTGAGCAGGCATGCTGGCTTTATCGCATTTTTTCCGAAATGACGGCGGATTTCATCGACAGCCTTATCCAGTTTTTCCATTTTCTCATTGCGTACCGTATCATCCATGTGAAACAAATCGACGGCGCGGGGTATATAGTCTGGTACCAGATGATCGGCGCGGATACTGACGGCCCGTACTGGTGCCGGCCATTCATATTTGGGCAGCAGGTGGCGGATAATGGCATCCGCAAAAAATGGTGAACTGTTCATCGGCATATCAATCCGTCACTGCCATTGGTAAAAGGCAAGTGAAGCAGTTCGGAGCTGCAATTGAAGGCCCGTTGCGAAAGCATGCAGCATGCGGAGCCGGGTCCCTACATCCTGAGAAAGCGCAATAATGACTTGTGCGACCTCTTCCCGTGTATGTAGGTCATCTGTACAGGTAATGCCTTTTTCCACGGAATAAACGGGAATTTGGGCATTTACAGGCCGGACCGCAGCGGCATCACCGCCCTTGGCAAACCGGTGTATCATTACGCCGTTTTTGCCGAGGATAGATTTCAAAAATTTTTCCGGGCGGGCAGCAAGATCGCCAATCGTTTTTATACCGTAACCGGTGAGTTTTCGCGTTGTAGCTGGTCCGACGTAGAGGAGATCGGATACCGGAAGCGGCCAGACCTTTTCTTTGTAATTTCCCGGTGAGATAATCGTCAGGCCATCCGGTTTTTTCATATCACTTCCGAGCTTTGCAAAAATTTTATTCCAGGATACGCCAATAGATACGGTAAGGCCCAGCTGTTCCCTGATTTGCTTTCTGATTTTTTGTGCAATAGTATAGCCGTCCCCATAGATATCGCTATGGGTGACATCCAGCCAGCATTCGTCCAAGCCGAATGGCTCCACTTCGTCCGTATATTGCTGGTAAATCCGCCCCACTATGACCTGTATTTGAAATACAGGTCATAGTGGGGCGGTACGATGATGAGATCCGGGCAAAGCGTCCTGGCTTCCCAGCTGGGCATGCCGGTCTTGATGCCGAATGCTTTCGCCGGGTAGGATTTTGCAAGGACGATGCCGTGGCGGTCTTCGACAGCACCGCAGACCGCGACCGGCAGGCCTCGGAGCCGTGGTTGCATCAGGATTTCGACTGATGCATAAAAGCAATTCATATCGCTATGGAGGATAGTTCGCATTTGAGCTTCATTCCCTTCATTGACATCGCAGAGTGAAATTTTTATATTTTATACAGAACGAACGTTCTATATAAAATCATTGTAAAAGACTGGGATGAGGGAGTCAAGGAGAGAATCATGGAGGCAAGAAAACAATATGTGGACGTGCTGGTCCGGTTTCGCCAGGACGGCCGGATGCTTCCGACCGAGATTTTGTGGCAGGACGGCCGGCGTTTCCAGGTGGATCGGATTCTGGACATTTCGCCAGCCCCGGCGCTTCGGGATGGAGGACAGGGGGATCGGTACGCCGTCCGCATCGGCGGGAAAGTCTGCTATCTCTTTTTCGAGCATTCCTGCGATATGGATGGAGATCGGCCCGGAAGGTGGTTCGTTGAAGCGGTACAGTAAAAAAAGACCGCCCATTGAAATGAGGCTGAGCAAATTTAACCGAGTGGAGTACCGTGGCGGTAACCGATCCATGTTGGCGGTCAAAGCGGTGAACAACAGTTATCTTTTATACAAAATAAACAGTAGATATGGATTTTGAATTTTTATATTGACGAGTGGGGGGTCATGGAGTATAATACTATAAATTTTAAAAAAAGGGGGTGAAGATGTGCGCTCTGGATGGGCGGAAGCAACGAGAATTTCTGTGAAATGCCTGAGTAAAAGAGGATATGACATGACGGGGGGGGGTATAGAAGTAACTTTATAGCCTCGCTCAAATGGAAAATTAGCCATATCAGTGATATAGAACGGTTCGCAGCATCTGCGGAGCGAAAAGGAAAAAGGCAGCTTTTTTGTGCTGCCTTTTTTGCGTGCCCTTATAAGGGCCGAAGCGGAGGCGTTGCATGGAAGGTTGTGTGATTTGTCCCATCTGCGGGAAAAAATTTGAGCCGAAGCGGGCGTCGCAGCGCTTTTGCAGCCGGATCTGCCAGCGAAAAGCGTATCGGATGCAGAAAGAACGGAAGCCGCTGGATTCCTGCGGTCTCGTTTTGCGTCGCTTTACGTGTGTGCGGTGCGGAACGGTTGTGAATGTCACGGACTCGGCAGATCGGCGAACGAAATTCTGTTCTTCTCGGTGTGAACGGCTTTATTGGAAACATGGGAAGAAAGCAGGCGCGGGGGATTATCCTCGGACCTTTCAATGCAGGCAGTGTGGAAAACTCGTCACCGTTGCTTCAGGCACGGATCACCGCATCGCCTTTTGCAGTAACGAATGCCGGCTGGCATGGCGGCGCGGCGGGAAAAAACAGCAGTATCTGGAAGAATTGAAACAACAGGAAGCAAAGGAGAATCGCAATGAAAACAATGAGTAATAACAGGAAGTATCATCCATTTTTGCGGCACGCTGTCCTTGTTACGCTGGCGCTTACCATGGGCGCGGCTACCGCCGAAGCCGACGGCGGCATTCTTACGACCCCTTATATTGACCCGGGAGAGTATGACCGGATTGAAGTGGATCGACCAATCGAGGAATCCGACCATGTAGGATTGCTGGTTAGATCCGGCACAGGCGGCGGAAACTATGTCATCCGGAATGGAGGCGAGATTTCTGTAAAAGGGGATTCGGATTCCACCACCGTATACGGAGTGAGAATCGAGGAAGGAAAGAACGCTCCTTCCAATTTGACAATTGGCGGAAAATTGACTGTTAATTTGGACAATACGAAGAGTACACGAGACGATAAGTGCATGGGGATCTGGAAATATGGCGGTTATAATGCCGTAGGCGGTGGACAGCCGGGAGACAAGGGCGGCATCATCTCGCTGAATGAAGCGGATGTTACGGTAAAAGGGGTCAGTCAGGCTATCGGTTTGCTCGCAGGCCATGACATTAATGATAACAGCGCAGGTGGCGGGCAAATCGTAGTCAATGATAATCTGGTCATATGGACGTCCACAGAGCGGCAGGCAGAGCAGATAGTACATGGCGACGACGGCACATCGGGAATTATCGGGAGGACTCTGGGCCTGCTTGCTGCGGAAGGGACAATCAACCTGAAAGGCGAGCAAAATCAGGTCGATGTGTCTGCCGGGGGAAGTGACGGCGACACCAATCGTGAAGTAGCAGGGATTTATACGGATCTGGGCGGCACGGTTACCTCGGGAGAAAAAAGCACCGTCATATTGAATGTACGAAATACCAGTTCAGATGCGAATAATAGAAGGATCATTTACGGCATACTGAGCGGACTGTATGACCAGGTATATACAACCCATATTGGGGACAGTGGAGTGAAACTGAACGGGGCGACGATAATTAACCTCGATACGGGTGGCAGAGCCGTGGGCGTGCGTTCGTCTATTAAAGCCAATGTCTGCTTGAATCAGGCGGCTATCAATTTCTTGAATGATGCCAATGCGCGTGAAACGAATCGTATCGGGTTACTGACGGAAAGCGGCGGAACTATTCGGGTGAATTCTCTGTATGTCGGAACCGCAGAGAAGACAGTGCAGGACCCTACGAAAATTACGGCGCTGGCAGCTTCTAATAAGAATGATCCCTATTCCAGTGACAAAGATTTATATGGCAAGAGTCATGACAGCGCTGGGACTATTACCGTAAATGAAAAGAAAGACGGCGAAGTCCAGCTCCGGGGGCAGGTCTACTCGGACTACGCGGGCGCCATCAAGTTGAATCTGACGAGCGCCACTTCCTATTTGTACGGGAATACCGACATCGGGAGTCATTTAGTCGGGGGTAAGGGAAGCGAAATCAATCTTAACGTAGCAAACGGCGCAACATGGACCAATGTGCAGGATGCGGACGATACAGACAGCGAGCTCACCAATCTCACCGTAAGCGACGGCGGATTGGTAGATATGACCGACACGGCCTATACGGACACAGTGGCGCATCCGTTTCAGAATATTTACATCGACGATACGTTTGGCGGCAATGGCGGGGGCTTCCGCATGGACATTGACGCTTCGACCAATGCGAACAACAGCGACCGTCTGTATGTAAAAGGGACGCACACGGGCACCCATTCCATATGGCTGAATAATATCAATGCAGATAATATCACAGACGGAGCAGAAGGTACGGTGCTTGTAAGCGTGAATGACGAGAAGGGGCAGTTCATCGCCAATGATAAAGAAGGCTCGCTCTACTGGAACCGGTATACGCTGGACCATAGAGAAAGCACCACCGCAGGGTATAACACCGACTGGTACCTTGCGGCGGCGGATGTGGTTGATCCCCATGAAAAACCCACCACCTCTGTAGAGACGGCGCTTTCTGCGGGAAGCCTCAATTACTTCATGTGGCGCGACAGCGACAAGCTCATGCGGCGTATGGGCGACCTGCGGCACAACGGCGAGGAAGAGAAAGGCCTGTGGTTCCGCATGAAAGGCACCGAGATGAGCTATGACGGCAGCGCTTTCGGATTCAAGGACAAGTATCTCCTCTATCAGCTCGGCTACGATAAACTTGCCGAGAAAGATGAAAGGCACACTCGCTATGAAGGCATCGCCTTCTCCTACGGAGATGGAGAAAGCTCTTACCATCGCGGAAGCGGCGACAACGACAGCTACGACCTCAGCCTGTACCGCACAGACATGAGGAGTAAAGGACACTACCTTGATCTTGTGCTGAAAGGCTCGCGCCTCTCCAATGATTTCCGCGTGTTCGATACGAACGGCCAGAAGATTTCCGGCAGCAATGACAACTGGGGCCTCTCGGTGAGCGCGGAATACGGCCGCAAGAAAGTGCTGGATGACAACGGCTGGTACATCGAGCCGCAGACCCAGCTCACCTTCGGCTACCTCTGGGGTGACGACTACACCCTGTCAAACGGCGTCCGCGTCGAGCAGGACGGCATGACAAGCCTCGTGGGGCGCGCGGGATTCAATCTGGGCCGCGACATCGACGAGAAGACGAACGTCTACGTGAAGCTCAATGTGCTCCACGAATTTCTGGGAGACTACGACTTCCATATGAGCGACGCCGCGGGCAACCGCCTCCGCTATGACGGGGACTTCGGCGACACATGGCTGGAATACGGCATCGGTGCGGCCATCCGCGTAGATGACGACACGCACATTTATTTCGACTACGAACGCTCTACCGGCGGCGACTTCCGGACAAACTGGTCATGGAACGCAGGCATTCGTTGGAATTTCTAAGAGTTAGATAGGAGGAGAAATAAAATGGAACCCCAGATTCGCTATCATCGCTGCGTTCTCACCATCTTCAAGATTTCTTGAGGCCCAGAGCATCCGCGCCGTAGACGGAATGGGGACGCTGTCCCCGACGTATGAGAACGAAGGCACGTGGTACGACGTGGGCTCGGCTTCTCGTACAGGGTGGGAGAAGACGGATACTTCTTCCTCAACGTGGAGCACTGTTTCGGAAACGACAATGAAGGCACTTGGCAGGTGAATCTGGAACGGAACTGGAAGATCTAAGCCACACAGAAAAAGACCGGATAATTCTGGTCTTTTTCTGTGCCTCATTTTTCAACTGTCAGAGGAAGTCCCTTTTGATTAGAGAGATACCATGAGTGGAGCCAAAAGCAAGATTAGAATAAGAAACTGTGTGGAAAGTCCTTTTGGCTTGATAGGGAAAGATTTTCCGAATGGTTGACAGCATTGTTTTGGGGTAAAGAATCCCCTGATTTATCCCCAGATTTTAAAAATTGTTGTTGAGAAATACGGGGGAAATGGCAGAAGTGGGAGAAATTTTGCTGAATTTAGCAGCCTACATATTGTAAAAGTAAAAATATAATCCTAACTATTAGGAGAGTAGAATTTTCGTAATGCGTAGGTCGTAGGTTCAAATCCTATTGCCGGCTCCATTGCAAAAGAACCCGTGAGATTCGATCCACTCGAGTCCCACGGGATTTTTGTTGTGTGTTTCTTTATGAGAGGGATGAAGGGCGGCTTCGTTCAGCATTTGATGGTCGGGCCGGCTTTGCGGTCTTTGGAAATTTTGGGTAAAATAGAAAAAAGACAGAAAACGCAGAGCTGGTGGGGATTTTGCGTCTGTTTTTTACAGTTCACTGCCGCACAGGCAGCTTAGAAAATTTCGGGTCAAAACCGTAGGCCTCGTGATGTGTTCACTGCCGCACAGGCAGCTTAGAAAATGAAATAACGTAGGTTTCGTCCGCGTCTTTCGTTCACTGCCGCACAGGCAGCTTAGAAAGCGAGACGGCGCTCACGGCACGGGCGGCAAAAGTTCACTGCCGCACAGGCAGCTTAGAAATCCGAATGATCGTATAGCCGGCTTCGTTATACGTTCACTGCCGCACAGGCAGCTTAGAAACGGCAAGCAACCTTGTAAACGTCACGCCGCGCGTTCACTGCCGCACAGGCAGCTTAGAAATGCGCGATGGTATCGCCCATCCAGCTCCGGATGTTCACTGCCGCACAGGCAGCTTAGAAAACGAGCCACCGCGCGCAGAAACCGATGGCCGCGTTCACTGCCGCACAGGCAGCTTAGAAAGTCCGTGGAAGTCTTCGACACCATCTACAAGGGTTCACTGCCGCACAGGCAGCTTAGAAAACCCGCGCCGACGACTTCGTCCTTCTCGCGGAGTTCACTGCCGCACAGGCAGCTTAGAAATTTTCGAGAAGTTCCCGCTTGACGCTTTCCGCGTTCACTGCCGCACAGGCAGCTTAGAAAGGGCGCATCCGGCATCCCGGAGCCGGGCCGCGGTTCACTGCCGCACAGGCAGCTTAGAAAGTTTGTTCATCAGCCCAATTACCGTATCCATCGTTCACTGCCGCACAGGCAGCTTAGAAAGTGTCGCGCGGGGCAGCGGGCAGCGGCAATCAGTTCACTGCCGCACAGGCAGCTTAGAAATATACCGGCCTCGAGACGCTGAATCAGGTTTTGTTCACTGCCGCACAGGCAGCTTAGAAATTCCGCCACGCGGCGCATGTATCCTCCGACACGTTCACTGCCGCACAGGCAGCTTAGAAAGCGACGGCTTCGGCGTAGCTGTAGCACAGGACGTTCACTGCCGCACAGGCAGCTTAGAAATCTACATAGAAGCCGTGAAAGAGCTTGACGTTGTTCACTGCCGCACAGGCAGCTTAGAAAAATGCCGGGCCATGCGCTGCTGCGCGGTCTGTGTTCACTGCCGTATAGGCAGCTTAGAAATTTTTCCCAGGGCTCGTTCATCGCCATGATGCGTTCACTGCCGTATAGGCAGTTTAGAAAATGAATGTGCCGGAAAAATTAATTAATTTCCGGTTCACTGCCGCACAGGCAGCTTAGAAAATGGGCCAGCAGACCACTTCCGGCTCGTTGGTGTTCACTTGCCGCGCAGGCAGTTTGAAAAAAAGCCTCTTTTGGGGCTTTTTTTCGTGATTGGTTCTTGGAAGAAGGACGGGAGATGTCATAGTGGGTCTGTTATAATATAAATAAATGGATAGAACGAAGCACTATAAAGGAGGTTGTTATGAAAAGACAGGAACTGGGGCCGTCGGAGTTGAAAGCGATCTTGCATTCGAAGCGGGCGAATCTGTATTATCTGGAACGATGCCGGGTCATGCAGAAGGATGGACGGATCGTGTATCTGACGGAAAGCGCGAAGGAAAATCTCTACTGGAATATTCCCATCGCCAATACGACGGTATTGCTTCTCGGCCCGGGGACGTCCATCACGCAGGCGGCCGTGCGGATGCTTGTCGGGGCCGGCGTGATGGTCGGCTTCTGCGGAGGCGGAGGGACGCCGCTTCTGGCGGGGACGGAGATCGAATGGCTGAGTCCGCAGAGCGAGTACCGGCCGACGGAATATGTACAGGGGTGGCTGTCGTTCTGGTTCGATGAGAGCAGGCGGCTCGCCGTGGCCAAAGCCTTTCAGGAGGCACGGTGCCGCTTCCTGGAGCGGGTATGGGATCATGACCGGGATCTGGCGGACGCGGGATTCTATACGGATGACGATCTTCCGGAGCGTGCGTTGAAGCAGTTCCGGAGCGGCATCAGCCGGGCATCGAATGTGACGGAGCTCCTGACGGCGGAAGCCCATTTCACCAAGGATTTGTACAAATATGCGGCACGGGTCACGGAAGCGGGCGAGTTTGAGCGCCGACGGGAGAGTGAAGACGCGGCCAATGCTTTCCTGAATCACGGGAATTATCTGGCCTACGGATTGGGGGCCGTCACGCTGTGGGTGCTGGGCATCCCACACGGTTTTGCGGTCATGCATGGCAAGACCCGCCGGGGCGCGCTGGTCTTCGATGTGGCCGATCTGGTGAAAGACGCCATCGTGCTGCCCTGGGCTTTCCTCTGCGCGGGCGAAGACGAAAATCGATCGACGGAGGGGGACAATCGCTTCCGCCAGATCTGCCTGCAGAAGTTTACGGAGCATAAAGCGCTGGACTACATGTTCGATACGGTGAAACAGGGCAGCCGGATGTTCACGGGGGAGGCGGAGACAGAGCCATGATGGTCATTTTCACGAGCCGGAGTGAGAAGAAGGCGCACAAGACCGTTCGGCGCATCCTGGACAGCTATGCCGACCGCATCGGGAATGATACGTGGCGGACGGTCATCACGAAGGAAGGGCTGCTCATGGTGCGGGCGCTGCTCCGGCGGAGTGCGACGAAAAGTACGGCGGTGGCCTGTTTCTGGATACGGTCCCGGCGGCAGAGCGAGCTGCTGTGGATCGTGGGGAACCGGTCCCGTTTCAATGAAGAGGGCGTCGTGCCTGTGCATACGACGCAGAAACAGATCATCCACAGCGAATGGGAAAACGACTGGCAGTACCTGCCGCTGGTGAAAGCGTTGCTCGCCGTGGCGGCGCTGCTCCATGACTGGGGAAAAGCTTCCGAGTATTTCCAGAAAAAACTCCGGAGCGGTACGACCGCCATGGACCCGTACCGTCATGAATGGATCTCGTGCAAACTGCTGGAAGCGGTGGTGCGGGTCACGGATGCCTGGGAGGATGACCGGAAATGGCTGAGCGCGCTGGCCGATGGGACGCTCGATATCCGGGCAGTGGAAGCCGCCGTGCAGACAGAGGGGGAGGAAATTTCAAAAGAGCTGCCGCCGGCAGCGGCATTCCTGTCGTGGCTCATCCTGTCCCATCACCGGATGCCGATCGGCACAGACTGGAAATTGTATGCAGGCAGTGAGATGCGGTCTTTTTCAGAGATGCTGGGGCAGATCCGAGCGGACTGGGGGTATGAAGGCGCCCGCACGGCGGAGGAGCGCAGCGCCTGTTTCCGGTTTCCGCATGGCCTGCTGTGGGGCGAAGCGGATCGCTGGACCCGTATGGTCCGGAAATGGGCGGCCCGCCTGCGTGGAGAATGGGAGACGCTCGATCGGGTGAAAGATACGGCCACGATGCGCATGGTGCTGTCCTGTGCGCGACTCTGTCTGATGCTGGGCGATCACTATGTGTCGTCACGAAAAGAGAAGGGGACGAAAAAGTGGCAGGATAGTCCGCTCTGGGCGAATACGGAAGGAAAAGCGCCGAGGCAGACGCTGGAAGAGCATATGACAGAGGTGACCGGACAGGCGCTGCAGATCGTGCATCGGTTGCCGGATTTCCAGAGCGCGATGGAACCGGCCCGGGACGTGCGTTTCCTGAAGCAGCGCGGCTCTGCCCGTTTCCTGTGGCAGGATCGAGCGGTCGAAGCGGTCAGGAAGTATCGCGTTTCCCATGAGGAAAAGACGGTCTGGTTCGTGGTGAATGCTGCCAGTACCGGCTGCGGCAAGACCATCGCCAATGCAAAACTCATGCAGGCCGTTTCCGGAGACGGACAGTCGCTTCGGTATATCCTTGCGCTCGGCCTGCGGTCTCTGACGCTGCAGACCGGGGACGAATACCGGGACCGTATCGGCCTCGGTGCGGATGATATGGCGGTCCTCATCGGCTCCTCGGCTGTGCGGGCCCTGCATGAAGAAAGCAGGGAAGAGGAGACGGGAGAGGCCGGCGGGTCGGATCGGGATGACCTGATGCCGGAGGAACTGGCCTATATCGATACCTGCGATGAAACGCAGGCTTCGTTCCTTTCTTTGTTCTTCGATGAAAAGAACCCCGCGTCTGCGAAGAACCGGGCCTTCCTGTACAAGCCGGTGCTGGCAGCGACGATTGATCACATGATGGGCGCGGTGGAGACGACCCGCGGCGGGCGGTATATGCTGCCTTTTCTGCGGCTGTTTTCTTCGGATCTCGTCATCGATGAGATCGATGATTTCGGACCGAAAGATCTGGTCGCCATATCGCGGCTGGTCCATCTGGCGGGCATGCTGGGGCGGAGCGTGTCGCTGTCCTCGGCAACGATTCCCCCGGATCTGGCGGAGGGCATGTATCGCGCCTATACGGCAGGGTTGGCTGTGCATAATGCGTTCTTTGCGGAGGGCAGACGATGTGCCGTCCTGCTCTGCGACGAGTTCCATGCCGAATCCCGGTGCATGAGCGGTGCCGCGCCGGAGAGCTATGCGGATTTTCACAGAGCTTTTATGGAAAAACGCGCCCGTCGATTGCAGGCACAGCCGGTACGGCGAAAAGGTCTCGTGATCCCCTGCGAAGCGGCAGAAGAAAGATGCCGGACGGAAGAGGAGCGGATTGACCGGAAAGAAAACTTTTTCCGGCAGATCCGCGAAGCGGCGGAACAGATGCACGACAGGCATCACGTCATTGACCGCCAGACCGGGAAGGAGGTCTCTTTCGGCATCATCCGCGTGGCGAATATCCAGCCCTGTGTGGAGCTCAGCCTGTATCTCCTGACCCGGCCGTGGACAGAAGGCTATGAAGCGCGCATCCTCACTTATCACAGCCGGCAGACGCTCCTGCTGCGCCATGAGGAAGAACGGTATCTGGACCGCATCCTGAAACGGAACGTACCTTTGGGCGAGCCGGAGGACCTGACGGATCCCGTCCTCCGGAAGCATATCGACGGTACGGCGGCGAAGAAACTCCTTTTCATCACGGTGGCCACACCGGTGGAAGAAGTCGGCCGGGACCATGATTTCGACTGGGCCGTGGTCGAGCCGTCGTCCTGCCGGTCCATCATCCAGCTGGCTGGGCGTATCCTGCGCCACCGCCGCATGACCGGAGATATCGAAGCTCCGAATGTGGCGATTCTGGAATACAATCTCCGTGGTCTCTATGGAGAGGAACGGGCTTTCTGCCGTCCGGGATTTGAAGAAGGACGGTATCGGCTGGCTTCTCATGACCTGTGCCGGCTGGTCGATACGGACCGGCTGGCGGCGCGCATCGATGCCATCCCGAGGATTCTGCGGGAGGCTGAGCTGGACTGGGCGCACCGGCTCATTGATCTGGAGCATCAGGCCATGGCCGATTTCTGCGGCAAAGGGGAAGAGGCGTCAGATCAGGAAGGGCCGGGAGCGTTGGCCGGATGGCTCGAAGAGTACTGGTGGATGACTGCGCTTCCCCAGCGGTACCATCGATTCCGGGAGAGCGGCATGGAAGAGATCCGGCTGTATGCGCGTCCCGGGCAGGGCGCGGCACTGGACTTCTGTGAATACGAAGCCGATGCGAACCGGCGGGAAGTGTATAATATAAAAGACTGGAAAGATACTTCTGATGGGGAAAGCGCCCGGCTTTGGCTGCGGCGGGATTATGTCGATTCGATCCAGAGACGGGCGGCCCGGCAGGAAGGCATCGACGGAGAAACGGCCCTGCGGCAGGAGGCACGGCGGTTCGGAGAAATCCTGCTGCATGAAGTGGACGGCGGCTGGTACTATGACGACCAGCTGGGACTTTTCCGGCAGAAAGGGTTGGAATGGATGAGGAGGGAGAGTTGTGGCGAAGAAAAAAGATGAAAAAAGCGAGACTTTGACAGAGTATATCCTGCGAAGTGCGGAAGCGAAAAAGAAGTCTCCCGGGGAATGGTGGGAGACCACGGTACAGAATATCGGGAAATGTCAGCTGGTGACGCATGTGGGAAAATTCACGCACCCGGACAGCGTGGTGGCTCTGCTGGTCGAGCCGGGGGCCTCGGATGCGGGCTATGTGACCACACAGGGAAGCCGCTGTCAATTGGATGTGAAACGGGATGCGTCCATAGCTCCTTCTGCGGTAATTCTGTTAAACTTTTTTCCAGATGCAGGAAAGCTCTCAGGGCAAAATAAAGAAAGTTTCGCATTGCTGAAAGAATTGAGTGGACATGGATATGCCACAGATCAGTTGATAAAAAACATGAAGCAGGTAATTTCCGCAAGTATTCAAATGCCGTCAGCAACCGATGGAAAATTGAAACAGGTATATTTTCCTATATCGCTGAAAGGAGAATATCATCTGTTGACAGTCCTGCCCTCATCCAGTCTTCTGCTGGAGCTGAAAAACAGGTTGATGCAAATGGACGAACGATGTCGTCTCCATTGTAATAAAGAAGAGGAAGAATACGGCAGGGACTGGGAAAATATCCCTAATTTGACGGAAGTGGGCTTCGGTGGGACGCAACCGCAGAACATCAGCGCGCTGAATTTCCTCGCAAAAGGTACGGGATATCTGCTCCCTTCTCTGCCGCCTTCCCTCGGGCAGCGGGATATCCGGCTGCCTAAGCGGGACTTTTTCCGGGAGACGATTCCTTTTCGGGAAGTAGAGCGCAGCCTGCGTACGCTGCATACTCTGTTTTTACTTGACCGAAACAATAAAGACATCCGGATGCGCATCCGCGGGGAAGTAGATGCCTTGGCTGAACTGGCGGCAGCTATGGCCGCCCGCCTGCGGGACGAGCCTGCCGGGTGGAGTGAGGAGGAGCGGTGCGCCGCACTGCCTGCGTCTCAGAAAATCTGGCTTGATGAAGCTTTCCGGGAGACCCGTCTGGATGGCGGAGACTGGCTTGAAGACGTGAGTACCGGATTCGGCCGCTGGTTGATCGGCCGGTATGAACGGACTGCCGGCCGAGAAAAAGTGATCCTCGGTGATATCGAGCTGAAATTTTTCCGGGACCGGCTGCTGGAACTGCTGAAAGAAGAGGTGAGGATGGATAAATGAAGACCTATCTGTTGCTGCCGCAGATGCAGATCCAGAATGCGAATGCCATGAGCAGCACCTGTACCATCGGATTTCCCGCCATGACCGCATGGCTCGGCGCGGTGCATGCGATGGAACGGAAGGTGCAGGCTGCAGGGCTTTCTTCAGTGAGATGCGCCGGTGTGGCGGTGGCCTGTCACACCTGTGCTCTTCAGGTTTATCGCGGGCCGAAGGATTATCGGAATTCCATTATCGGTACGGCCAATCCGCTGAGAAAGAAAGACGCTGACTTTAAACGGCCGCCCTTTATTGAAGAAGCCCGTATCCATCTGACCGTATCTGTCCTTATAGAGATAGAAGGACTCAAAGGCCCGGATACAGCAACATTCCAGACGGCGATCGTGCGCTGGCTGCCTGCATCCCGATGGGCCGGCGGCGACCTGCTTCGGTATGGGAAGCCGGTCCTGCTCCCGGTGAGGGACGGGGACGAACTGGAAGAACGGGCGGTGCTGCGTCGCCTGATGCCCGGCTATGTGCTCATTGAACGGCGTGATCTGATGGAGCCGGCCATGCGTGGAGGAGAAGAAGGACTGGATGTCCTGCTCCGGCATCTGGCCATCCGGCACAGCGCTCGTCTGGATGAAGAGGGACGGGTCATCGGATGGGATGCCATGCGGGAGACTCCGGGATGGATCGTGCCCATCGCTGCGGGATTCAAAGGCCTGTCTCCGCTGGGCCATGCGGCCTGGCAGCGGGACCCGGCAACACCGCATCGATTTGTAGAGCCGGTCCTGACACTCGGCGAGTTCCGGCTGCCCTGCCGGTTCCGGCATATAGAAGAGATTTTGTGGCATTATGAATATCAGGAAGATTCGGCTTTGTATCTTTGCAGAAATCAGAAAACGGAGGAAGAATAATCATGGCAAAAGAAAAAAACAATGGCCGCCTTGCGAACGTGCTCGCATTCGAGAAGAAACTCGTGCCGTCTGATGGCTATATGTACAGCACTCAATGGGATGACCGGAAAACGGCTGTGCCAGTTCGCCTTACAGAAAAAGCCGTGCGCGGTACCATTTCCAACCGGTTGAAAGACAATGTCCGCAATGACCCGGCAAAACTGGAGGCCAAGATCCAGAATCCGAATCTGCAGGTCGTAGACAGCGCGGCACTCCGCCCGGAAGACGACACGCTGAAACTGGTATTCACGCTGAAGATCCTGCCCGGCGCGTGGATTCCTTCTGCCTGTGACAATGAAGCGCATTATGCGGGCATTCGCGCCATGGGGGAGGACTATGTGCAGGAAACGGGATTTGCAGAGCTGGCCCGGCGGTATGCGCTGAATCTGGCTAACGGACGCTTCCTCTGGCGGAACCGCGTAGGGGCGGAAGCCATCGAGATCCTGGTCTCCGACGAGGCCGACCAGAAGGAATGGACTTTCAACGGCTATGATTATAAACTGCGTGATCTGGAAGAAGTCCATCCGGAGACAAATGAACTGGCAGCCTGCATTGCGGACGCTCTGTGCGGGAAGACAGATTGCCTGATTCTCGAAGTGACTGCGTATGTGAAGATGGGAAAAGGACAGGATGTCTATCCCAGCGAAGAACTGGTCCTCGACAAAGGAAATGGCGATAAGAGTAAAGTGCTTTATCAGGTGAATGAGACGGCGGCACTGCATTCCCAGAAGATCGGGAATGCACTCCGTACCATCGATACCTGGTATCCGGACTATGCGGAAGCCGGTATGGGGCCCATCGCCGTCGAGCCGTATGGAGCGGTGACCAATCTGGGACGGGCCTATCGCAATCCGAAGGACAAGGCGGATTTCTATACGCTGTTCGATGCGTGGTCGCTGGGCCAGAAACCGGAGCGGATCGAAGACCGGCATTACGTCATGGCCGTCCTCGTACGGGGCGGCGTCTTCGGCGCGAGCGGAAAGGATTGACCGCCATGCAGTATTATCAGGAAATCACCCTGTTGCCGGACGCGGAGACTTCACGCAGCTTCCTGTGGACGAAAGTTTTCACACAGCTGCATATCGCTTTTGCCGACTGGAAGAACCGGCATGGTGCCATGGACTTTGCCGTATCCTTCCCCGAGTATGGCGCAGAAACACTGGGCAGCAAGATCCGGCTGATGGCAGAGACGGAAGAAGCGCTTACCGCCTTCGATGCCGGCCGCGTACTGGCGCGGCTCTCCGATTACGTCCATCTCACCCGCGTACGCCCCATCCCCGCACGGCGGGTCCGCGGATGGGCGACATACAGCCGCTGGCAGGAGGAAGGCGCACTTCCCAGCCGGGCGCGGAGATATGCGAGACGGCATGCTGATGTTTCCTATGAAAAGGCGCTGCGTCTGCTGGATAAAGGAAAACCGAAGACTGTACCTCCGTATGTCTGGATGAAGAGCTTCACCAGCGGGCAGGTCTTCCGCCTGTTCATCAAGAAGGACGAGGTGCAGGAAGACGGTCGCGGGGCAATCGGCACATACGGTCTCAGCCACGGATACGCGGTACCTGAATTTTGACCCAAAATTTTTACAGATGTGAAAAAGGCGATAAAGACAGACTTTTTTGCCTTCGCCGGAAAATTTGGGTAAAATAGGAAAAATGCAGAGAAATGCCGATGCCGTGGGCATTTTCCTCGGCCCTCCTACAGTTCGCTGCCGCATAGGCAGCTTAGAAATGCGCGCTTGCATCGCTCGAAAAACTCGCCTTGTTCGCTGCCGCATAGGCAGCTTAGAAAAAGAAGAGATGGCCGCACGGCTTAGAATCTCCGTTCGCTGCCGCATAGGCAGCTTAGAAAATCCTCATCCGCAAAAGCGATGAGCATACGATGTTCGCTGCCGCATAGGCAGCTTAGAAAGCCGGAGGCCGGCTGTGCAACGCTTTCGACCTGTTCGCTGCCGCATAGGCAGCTTAGAAATTTCTGCCGGAGGTGTCCGTTCACGCCGTGCTGTTCGCTGCCGCATAGGCAGCTTAGAAATTCATAGCCTCTGCACAGGCGCGGCATACGGCGTTCGCTGCCGCATAGGCAGCTTAGAAATCTTCGGCGGCGTTGAGGGCGCCAAGGCCTTCGTTCGCTGCCGCATAGGCAGCTTAGAAAAACATCATCGTCGCGGCATACAGCGGGAATCCGTTCGCTGCCGCATAGGCAGCTTAGAAAACCACGGATGCCCGCCGCCGCTGTTTCTCCATGGTTCGCTGCCGCATAGGCAGCTTAGAAAGTACGACGACACGGTGGCAAATCGGCTGACCGGTTCGCTGCCGCATAGGCAGCTTAGAAATCTCCGCTGGAAGCTACGGCCAGAGCGCGTCAGTTCGCTGCCGCATAGGCAGCTTAGAAAACCATCGAGACGGACGGCTATTACCTGCAGGTGTTCGCTGCCGCATAGGCAGCTTAGAAATGCGCTGGATCGTCTCCGTCATCGGCGGCCTCGTTCGCTGCCGCATAGGCAGCTTAGAAATCTGTGCGCGGCAGGACGGTTCGGGTGTTGTAGTTCGCTGCCGCATAGGCAGCTTAGAAAGCGGGCTGGATTCCCGCCATCAAGGCGGTGACGTTCGCTGCCGCATAGGCAGCTTAGAAAGCCGCACGTACAGCCTGAATCTCACGGTCAACGTTCGCTGCCGCATAGGCAGCTTAGAAAGCCACGCTGACGGGACGCTGAAGACCACGGAAGTTCGCTGCCGCATAGGCAGCTTAGAAATGCGTCTCGCGCTCCCGCCCGACGGCCCCTGCGTTCGCTGCCGCATAGGCAGCTTAGAAAGCACCTCTGCGCCGGGGTCGGAGACCTGCAGGGTTCGCTGCCGCATAGGCAGCTTAGAAAGGTTCCAGTCGATCGAGCCCGCGATGCCCATCGTTCGCTGCCGCATAGGCAGCTTAGAAATCGTAGCTTTCGCCCTTCATCGCGGTCTCCTTGTTCGCTGCCGCATAGGCAGCTTAGAAAATTGACGCAAGCCAGCTGAATCTGGTTTTTAAGTTCGCTGCCGCATAGGCAGCTTAGAAATCCAGCACATCGGTCACGCGCCAGAGCGTGCCGTTCGCTGCCGCATAGGCAGCTTAGAAAATCGATGGTGATGGAGAAGGTCCCGTCCGTGAGTTCGCTGCCGCATAGGCAGCTTAGAAAATTTTCAATCATCTCAAAGATCGCGGCATTCTGTTCGCTGCCGCATAGGCAGCTTAGAAATTCTCGCGGAAGGCCGCATGATTGGCGGCAACGTTCGCTGCCGCATAGGCAGCTTAGAAAAGAAAGCCCAGCTCTTTAACGAGATCGGACTTGTTCGCTGCCGCATAGGCAGCTTAGAAAGTAGATGAGCGCCACGCCCTCGTAGTTGGCTTGTTCGCTGCCGCATAGGCAGCTTAGAAAGCCTGCTGATTCAAGAGCGCCTGCTGCTGTTTGTTCGCTGCCGCATAGGCAGCTTAGAAAAAAAGGCCCGGCGGTCACAACCCCGCACATCAGTTCGCTGCCGCATAGGCAGCTTAGAAAGCCGGGTCGGTCGGCATCAACAGACCGCGCAGGTTCGCTGCCGCATAGGCAGCTTAGAAACTGCCGCTCCGGTGGGGGTCTTGCGCGCGCGCGTTCGCTGCCGCATAGGCAGCTTAGAAAGCGGGAAATCGGGCGGGGCGGTCGTTGATGTGGTTCGCTGCCGCATAGGCAGCTTAGAAAATGTAAGCCGGGACATCCGATTCTTCTCCCGCGTTCGCTGCCGCATAGGCAGCTTAGAAAATGAAACAGGAAACGGCCCTTGCGTACATTGCGTTCGCTGCCGCATAGGCAGCTTAGAAATCGAAGGGCTGGCGGACAGCGAGCGGGACGCGGTTCGCTGCCGCATAGGCAGCTTAGAAAGCTGTCCGATAACTCACGTTATCGGCAGGTCCGTTCGCTGCCGCATAGGCAGCTTAGAAATGCTCTTCCAGGCAAAGAAGCTGGAGGCCACGGTTCGCTGCCGCATAGGCAGCTTAGAAACCGCACGAAAGAGCTTTCCGATGAGTTCCTTCGTTCGCTGCCGCATAGGCAGCTTAGAAAGGCAGCAGCTAATGACCAGGCGACCCCCCGCGGTTCGCTGCCGCATAGGCAGCTTAGAAAGTTTTTTCGGATCAGGCTCCACTGCTGAAACAGTTCGCTGCCGCATAGGCAGCTTAGAAAACGGAGGCCGCGAAGAAAGCCGGATACCGGGCGTTCGCTGCCGCATAGGCAGCTTAGAAAGCATGTCGTCCCGCCGGGGCGCAGTCTGTCCCGTTCGCTGCCGCATAGGCAGCTTAGAAAGGTGGAAGCAGATCAGCAAAAGCGGATTTCTCGTTCGCTGCCGCATAGGCAGCTTAGAAAAAAAAACGCCCCCCAAAGTGGGGGACGATTGGGTTCGCTGCCGCATAGGCAGCTTAGAAAATACAAAAGCGAGGTGGCCCGGCTCCGCAATGCGTTCGCTGCCGCATAGGCAGCTTAGAAATATCGTGGAGCGTGCAGAATGGCATCCTTCAAGTTCGCTGCCGCATAGGCAGCTTAGAAAATTGGCGCTCGCAAAAATCCCTATGCTATCGCGTTCGCTGCCGCATAGGCAGCTTAGAAAGTTGCCGTCGAAGATGAGCACGGAACGTCTTAGTTCGCTGCCGCATAGGCAGCTTAGAAAATGATGGTATTCGACAAAGGCGGAAAGCCGGAGTTCGCTGCCGCACAGGCAGCTTAGAAACACCCGCTCTCGATTGCTGCCTGCGCGATGCACAGTTCACTGCCGCATAGGCAGTTTGGGATGCGATGTGCTGGGCGAGGAACGGAGCGATTTTTTATCGAAAATTTTCCTTGCGCGGGCGGGCGGGGTTGTGTATAATATTTAGGTCTAATGTTTTAGACACTTCCAGCCCCCGGGAAGCGGGGGACACAGGTCCAAGAAGGAGGCGACAGTATGAAAAAGTATGAAGTCATGTTTATCGTGAACGTGGCAGATGAGGAAGTAATCAAATCTGCTGTGGAACTTGTCAGAAACACCATCGCAAAGATCGGCGGCACCATCGACAAGGAAGATGAATGGGGCAAGCGTCAGCTGGCTTACGAAGTGAAGCATCAGACCGAAGGCTACTATGTAGTCATCGATTTCCAGGCTGATCCTGCACAGATCAAAGAACTTGACCGTGTCATCAAGATTCACGAAGAAATTATCCGTCATATCATTATCAAATTGGATGACTAATCAGGAGACGAGACGATGAATTCAGTACAGATTATGGGAAATCTGACGAGAGACCCGCAGATGCGCGCCACGAAGACCGGAAGGGCGGTGGCCTCGTTCAGCGTCGCCGTCAACAGAACTTACACCGCTCCCACGGGCGAGCAGAGAGAACTCACTGACTTCGTAAATGTGGTGGCGTGGGGTTCGCTGGCGGAAGCCGTCGGCAATCAGCTGAAGAAGGGGACCCGCGTTTTCGTAGAGGGACGCTATTCTTCCCGCTCCTATGAGACTCAGGATGGTCAGAAGCGCTATGTCACGGAGGTGACGGCGAATCTGATCGCGTTGCCCATCGGCATGCAGCACAGCGCGCAGCCGGCGCAGGATATGGGAGGGTTTGCTCAGCCCAGTGGATTCAGTCAGTCCAGAGGTAATTTCAATCAGTTCGGTACGTCCAGGACGGATGAAGACATTCCGTTCTGACGGGTAAGACACGGAGGATAGATCATGAATAAGAGAGATAGAATCAGAAGACCGAGAAGAAAGGTCTGCCAGTGCTGCGTGGATCACGTGGACACGCTGGACTACAAGGATGTAGCGACGCTCCGTCACTTCATCTCCGAGAGAGGCAAGATCCTGCCCCGCCGCATCACGGGCACCTGCGCGAAGCATCAGCGCAAGATCAATCTCGCCATCAAGAGAGCCAGAGCGATCGCTCTGCTTCCCTTCAGCGCAGACTGAGACAGAAAAAAAGAAAACCGGTATGGCATCGCGCCGTGCCGGTTTTTTGCTTGCCCGGTTTCCGGAAATCTTTAGAAAGATTTGTCCCCGCGGGGGAAGCGTTCCTGTATAATACAGAGTATGAAACCATAGGAGGCATGAAGGATGACACAGCTGGACAGACTGGCGATGGCGATGATCGCCTATGACGAAGGGGACCCGAAGCGGATCCATCATTTCCTGAAGGTGCACGATTTCGCGCGGCTCATCGGGCTCGCGGAGGGACTGGACGAGCGGACGCTTTTCCGCCTGGAGGCGGCGGCTTATGTGCACGATATCGGTATCCACGAGGGGGAGCGCCGCTTCGGCCGGAACGACGGGAAGATCCAGGAGGATCTGGGCCCGGCGGAGACGGAGAAGCTGCTCGGGACGCTGGGCTTCGACGGGGAGGACATCGCGCGCATTTCCTGGCTGGTGGGGCACCATCATTCGTACGGCTCGATCGACGGCCCGGACGCGCAGATCCTCGCGGAGGCGGACATGCTGGTGAATCAGTATGAGGACGGCGTGACGGACCGGAAGCGGAACGAGGCGCTGTACCGCCGGCTGTATCGGACGGAGACGGGGAAGCGGCTCTTCGAGGCGCTGTATTTCGCGGAGTATCCCGCTCATGCGTGACACGTCGCTGGTGTATCCCGTGCGCGCGGACGGAGCGGTGCTGCTCGGCCGGAAGCGCCGGGGCATGGGCTATGGGAAATGGAACGGCTTCGGTGGGAAGATCGAGGCGGGGGAGACGATGCGCCAGTGCGCGGCGCGGGAGCTCTTCGAGGAGTGCGGGCTCCGGGCGGACCCGGCGTCGCTCGAGCAGGCGGCGGACCTGTATTTCTGCCAGCTTTCGGATATGTCCTGGTCGCACGCGGGAGTGGTATATTTTGTGCGCTCGTGGGAGGGCGAGCCCCGCGTGTCGGACGAGATGGAGCCGCGGTGGTTCCGCCTGCCGGAGCTGCCCTATGAGGAGATGTGGGAGGCGGACCGGATCTGGCTGCCCATGCTCCTCGCGGGGAAGCGGCTCCGCGGGACGGTGTATTTCGCCGAGGACGGAGACCATGTGACGGGGACGGAGTTCCGGGAGGTGCCGATTGGAGAAGACTGACTGGCCGCGGACGCTCCTCGCGTGGTTCGACGGGCATCGGCGGGATCTGCCGTGGCGGGAGACGAAGCCGCGGGACCCGTACCATGTGTGGATCTCGGAAATCATGCTGCAGCAGACGCGCACGGAGGCGGTAAAGCCGTATTTCGCGGCGTGGATGGAGCGGTTCCCCACCATTTCTTCCGTGGCGGCGGCGGACGAGGCGGAGGTGCTCCACGCGTGGCAGGGTCTCGGCTACTACAGCCGGGCTAGAAATATTCACACGGCCGCGCAGGTGATCGCTTCGGAGTATGGCGGCGTCATGCCCCGGGATCCGGCGGCCATCCGGGCGCTCCCGGGCATCGGGGACTACACGGCGGGGGCGGTGGCGTCCATTGCGTACGGGGAGAAGACGCCCGCTGTGGACGGGAACGTGCTCCGCGTGTACGCCCGCCTGTACGCGGTGCGGGACGATATCCTGAAGAGCGCCGGCCGGAAGCGCATCGCGCAGCTCGCGGCGGAGACGATTCCCGCGGACCGGCCGGGAGATTTCAATGAGGCGCTCATGGATCTGGGGGCGGAGGTGTGCATCCCGAAGCGGCCCCGGTGCGCGGCGTGCCCTCTGCGGGACGCGTGCGAGGCAGCTCGGCTCGGTATCGAGGCCGAGCTGCCCGTGCGGACGAAGAAGAAGCCCCAGACGGAGTGGCAGGCCGCGTGCGGCATCGTGGAGCGGGAGGGGCGGTTCCTCCTGCACCGCCGCCCGGCGAAGGGAATGCTGGCGAATATGTGGGAATTTCCCATGGCGCTCGCCGCGGAGGAGGCGGAGAGCCGCCGCGCGCTGGAGGCGCTCCTCGGCGGCCGCGCCGGGGCGAAGCGGTGGGAGCTGACGCACGTCTTCACGCACCGCATCTGGCACATGCGCGCCTACGAGATGGAGAGCGCCGCCGCGCCCGCAGGCGGGGACTGGCGGTGGTTCACGCGGGAGGAGCTGCGGCAGATCCCGCTGGCGGGGCCGCACGCGCGGCTCGCCGCTTCTGTATGATGTTGTGAGAGGCTCCGGAGGTATGGCATGAATCACGGACCGACCTTTTCTTTTTCCACGCTGATCCTCGCGCTGACGTTCATGGGCTGCCTGAACGGCGCGTTCGCCGGGCTGCTCTTCCGGCAGAAGCGGTGGTATGTGTGGGCCGCGGCCGGCGCGGTGCTGGCGTACGGCGCGCAGGAAGCGTATTCGTGGTACCGCTGGGCGTACATCGGGGCGGGGAGCTTCGAGCACGGCCTCGGCTATGGGGCGTGCGCGTACATCGTGGCGAACTGCGCGGCGCTGCTGCCTCTTCTCGTGCTGCTCATCGTCTCGTGCATCCGGCCCTGCCGGCGTCCGGCGCAGTGGCTCGGCGCGGCGGTGTTGTGCGTCGCGCTCGGCGCGGGGGCGTACGGCGTGACCCGGGGCAACGCGCCGGAGGAGATCCACACGGTGCGCGTGACGGTGCCTGGGCTGCCCGCCTCGTTCGAGGGGTATCGCATCGCGCAGATCACGGACACGCACATCGGGCCGTACTACAGCTGCGACGATCTGGACGCGGCGCTCGGCGCGGCGGGCGTGGCCGGGGCGTCGCTCGCAGTGGTCACGGGCGACCTCATCGACGACACGCGTTACATGGACGCGGCGGCGCGCATTCTGCACTCGCGGCAGCGGGATTTCCGGGACGGCATGCTCTACGTCTGGGGCAATCACGAGTATTACCGCGGGCGGAGCACCGTGCGGGCAGCCCTCGAGGCGGCGGGCATCCCCATCCTCGAGAACGATCACACCGCGGTCCGCCGCGGCGGGGATGCGCTCTACGTGGCGGGCGCGGATTACCCCTGGGCGAAGGGGCCGGCCCATGCGGCGGAGATGAAGGAAATGGCGGACGAGGCCTTCGCGGGCATCCCCGCGGGAAGCCGGATCCTTTTCCTGGCGCACCATTCGGATTTCATCGACGAGGGCTTCGCTCACGGGGCGGCGCTGACGCTTACCGGCCACACCCACGCCATGCAGTTCGGCATCGGCGGACAGCCGGTCTTCACGCCTTTCAAGTACACCCGCGGGATGTATTCCGACGGGACGCATCTGGGGTACGTTTCCCGCGGCGACGGGGGCTGGTTCCCCTTCCGGCTGGGGTGCCGCCGGGAACTGGTGCTCTTCGAGCTGCACGGACAATAAAAAGAAACCGGTCTTTCTATGAGAAGGACCGGTTTTGTCGTGAGAATTTTCAGGCGATGACGCGCGCTGCGCCTGTGGCGAGATCGATGGCGAGCACGCGGCTGTGCAGCATGTCCGGGATGTAGAGCGACGTATCATCGGCAGCGATATCCGCCGGGGAGAGGCCGTCTTCGTGGTAGAACGTCGTCTCGCGGCCGGTGGCGGCGTCGATGGCGATGACCGATGCGGAGGTCCAGTCGGAGGCGTACACTGTCCGCCCGTCTGCGGAGACGGCTACGCCGTCATAGATGCCGGGCGTCGCGTTGAGCGGCCGGAGCGCGGGGCGGGTGATGTCGTCCACGGCGTAGACCACGTTTTCCTTCCCCGGCCGGGCATAGTCGTGCGGGCTGGATACGAGGTACATCGTGCGGCCGTGTACGGCGAGGCCGTTCGGCCCGGGCGCGCAGAGCCACAGCCGGGGCGTCCAGTCCGTCCCGTCGAGGTCGACCGCGTAGATGCGGTCTGTATTCGTCACGGAAATATAAAGCGTGCTCCCCGACACGACGAGATCGTTCACGGCGGTGTCGTCCGGAGCGAATGCGATGATCCGCGGCGCGCGGGAGAGGTCTCGCCTATCCCAGGCGAGGACGTTCGTCTGATTGGCCGCGAAGAACCAGTCCCCGTACACGGCCATGCCCGTGGGTGCGCGGAGCGCGGGCTGCGGCGGGAGGAAGACCGAGAGACGGCCGCCTTCCTTCCGGAGGATGTACCCTTTGCCCGGCGCGGGCGCGGGAGTCTCCGTGCCGTAGTTGGAAATGAACAGACCGCCGTCACAGGGCAGGACGCTTTCATTCATCTGCACGGCGGGTGCGGCGGAAGCGCACAGTGCGGCGGCGGAAAAGAGACAGGTGAGGACGAATCGCTTCATGGGCGGCTCCTTTCGTATGTACACGGTTTTCTTTTATTATAAAGCATGGCGCGCACGAAAAAAGAGCGGGGATAACAGGTCCCTGCTCTTTTCGCTGCCTTCGTCAGCCGAGGATCTTTTTCACGGCGCCCTTGTGGAGCTTCACGCCGTTCGGCAGGCAGTCGTGATTGAAATGCATGTCCGGGGCATGGAGGCCGGGCTCCGCGTCTGCGCCGAGGCCGATGAAGCCGGTCTTCAGGTCCGGGCGTTTGCGGGGATACCAGAAGAAATCTTCGCCGCCCGCGGTGGTGATCGGCGGGACGAGGGCGTTTTCGCCGAGTTCTTCGCGGATGACATCGGCGATGAGATCCGTCACTTCCGGCGTGATAATGGACGCCGGGGTGATGTTGTTCACCGTCCATTTGATGGACGCGCCCACGGAGGCGGCGGCATTTTCCGCCGCGCGGCGGAGCTGCTCCATCATGGTGTCCATGAGGTCGTTGTCCTGGCTGCGCAGGTCAAAGACGAGGGTCGCCTTGTCTGGGATGGCGTTCATCGCGCCGGCATCGCAGAGGAATCGGGTGGCCTTCAGATTGTGCACGATGTTCGAATCGAAGCGGAGGGCGTTCGCCGCCTGGACGATGAGGCAGCCCGCGTCGAGGGCGCTGATGCCGAGATAGGGGCGCGCGCCGTGGCTCTGGCGGCCCGTCACTTCGATGACCACGTGCGCCGCCGAGGAATAGAAGAGCGCCGGGGCGGCCTGCCCGAGGCGGCATTCCTGGATGGGACGGATGTGCATGCCGATGAGGATGTCGATGTCGTCGACAGCGCCGCCTTCGATCATGGAGATCGCGCCGCCGCTCGTCTCTTCCGCCGGCTGGAAGAGAACTTTCAGCTTGCCTTTCTTCACGAGGCCTTCGTCCATGATTTCCTCCGCCGCGGAGAGGAGCATGGACATGTGCGCGTCATGGCCGCAGAGATGGGCCGCGTGCTCCGGCGTGCCGAGCGCGTCCATGTCCGCGCGGAGCCCGAGCACCGGGCCGGGGACGCCGCTGTCCAGCACGCCCACCACGCCCGTAGCGCCGCCCACCCGGGTCTCCACCTGGTAGCCCGCCTTGTCGAGCACGGCCGCCACGTAGGCGGACGTCTTGAATTCCTGCATGCCCACTTCGGGGATGGTATGTAAATAGTTGAAATGCTTGAATACGGTAGATTCCATAGGGATGCCTCCTTTTCAGACAGCCCCGGTCTCCCGGGGGAACATGCTTTTATTGTAGGGGACCGGAAAGAAATTACAAGGGATGACGCGGCCTTTGCGTAAATCTTGCGGAAACCGTTAGAAAATCGTGCGGAGCCTTTTACCCCGCGGCGCGTTCCGACAGAAGGACTACGGGGGCATAACTATTCGATAAAATGATAATAAAGCTGCATCATGCCTCTTTCTCATCCTGCGGCCGGGTGCTATAATGAAGCCAATTTATTTCATCGTGAAAGCGAAGACGCCGCTTCCCGCCTCCGGACGGGACGGCGTTTTTGTTTTCCGCCCGGCAGAGCCGGGATCGTTCCGCACAGCGGGGGAGGGATATGTATGGACAAAAGAGAAGAGGAGCGCCTCACGCGTCTGCCGAAGGTCGGCTGGAAGGGCTATGCGGCGCTCATTTTCGCCATCCTGTTTTTCGCGGGGATCTTCGCGTCGATCCAGCAGGCCGAGTGGCTCCGCGCTTTCGATTTCAGCACGCTCATCGGAAAGTTCGGCAATATGGCCAGTGAGAAGGCCACGTTCGTCGGCATGGGCGGCGTGAGCGCCCGGGGCGGCTTCCTCTTCGCGCTGTCCCTCGTGCCGTCGGTCATGCTCGCTGTGGGTGCGGTGGAGGTGCTGTCCCACTTCGGCGCGCTCACCGCGGCGCAGAAGCTCATGACGCCGCTCCTCCGGCCGATCATGGACGTGCCCGGCTTCGTGGGGCTCACGCTCATCACGGACATGCAGAGCACGGACGCCGGCGCGGCGCTCACGAAGGAGCTCTACGACGAGAAGCTCATCGACAAGCGCGAGCAGACCATCATCGCCGCGTGGCAGTACTCCGGCGCAGGGATGATCAACAACTATTTCGCCATCGTGGGAGCGCTCTTCAGCTACGCGCTGGTGCCCATCGTTATCCCGCTGCTCATCATCTTCGTCCTGAAATTCTTCGGCGCGGTGGTCTGCCGCATCGTTCTCGACACGGTCTATAAGGGGGACTTCGCTCATGACGACAAATGAACCGGATTTGACGATCAAGAAAGAAGAGCTGAAAGAAGCGCTCGCTCCTTCGGGCAATGTGTTCGACATCTTCGTCCGCGGCGCGCGGAAGGGCTGGAACATCGGGGTAAACAACCTCATCCCGAATATCCTCATGGCGTACGTCATCGCCTACATCCTGAATATCCTCGGCGTGATGGATTTCATCGGCCACTGGTGCGGCCCGCTGATGGCGCTCCTGGGCCTGCCCGGCGAAGCGCTCATCGTGCTCCTCACGGTGTGGCTCTCGTGCTCCGCCGGCGTGGGCGTGGCGGCGGCCTTCTTCACGCAGGGCGTGCTGGAGCCGGTGCACATCACCATCCTCATGCCGGCCTTCATCCTCATGGGGTCCCAGCTCCAGTACATGGGCCGGCTCCTGGGGACGGCGGACGTGCCGAAGAAATACTGGCCGCTCCTCATGGTGATCAGCATCGTGAACGCGGTCATCGGCATGATCCTCATGCGCGTGGTCCTGCTGTTCTTCTGACAGACGGAAAGCCCCTTCGCGGGGCTTTTTTCGTGAAATCTAAAATATTTCTAAAATCCCGGCGCCGCTGGGGACGGTGACAGGGCATGTCATGGCGCATCCGTATAATGAAGACAACACCGCAGGGCATGCGGCAGAGTTTGGGAATGTAAAGAAGAAAGGATGAGTGCCATGGACATTCGGGATGAACAGGTACGGGCGCTGCGCGCGCTGATCTGGCGGTTCTCCGACGCGGAATTCACGGACGAGGAACTGCGGACGATCATCGCGGCGTGCGTCGCCGGCGCGGGAAAATGAACGCGTAAAAAAAGAGGAGGGACTTCGGTCCTTCCTCTTTTCATTTGTCTTATTTCTTTTCCATGCGGATGAGGCTCTCGTCGCGCTTGAACGGCCGGGTCATGTCGAAATGGCCGCCCAGCGAGGCGATGGGCTGGCCTTCCATCTGGAAGACCACCTGTTTCACATTCGGAAATTCCGTGGCGGTGTTCACGAACATGGCCAGGAACAGGGTCTGCGCGGTGGTGCCGCCGGAGAGATGCTTCAGCTCGTCCGACAGGTCGATCACGGCGGTGCCGTCCTTCACGTTCACGTCCTTCACGGTGAGGCCCGTGGGGAGGACGGGCCAGGCGGATTTCCGGTCCAGCTGGATCATCTGGAAGAGCGCGTTTTTCAGGGTCTTCTCTTTCGCCGTGACTTTCAGGCTGCGCGGGGAGACGTGCATGCCGTCGTCGTCGGGGAGGTAGACGACGAGCGTCGCTTCCCGGTCCGCCGGCACGGTCTCCGCGGCGGCGGGGACGGTGGAGACGGCCGGCTCGGCGGGGAGCTCTCCGCAGCCGGGCAGGACGGCCGCCGCGAGGAGACACACCGCAAGGATCAGTGATTTTTTCATGGGGATGCCTCCTTAGTCAATCTGTTTGAAATATTCCACGATGCCCTGGTACATGGTCTCGGCGATGCGCTTCGGCCCCCACGAGGAGGTGAGCATGGACAGGCGGTGGGTATTGCTGATGAATCCCATCTCCATGAGGCACGCGGGCATATCCGTGTGCATATTCACATAGAGATCGTTCGAGCGGACGCCCCGGTCGGGGATGGCGAGATTCACCATCATGGACTGGTGGAGCGCCCGGGCGAGGAGGAGGTCGCGCCCCGTCTTCGGATAATAGTAGGCGGTGGTGCCGTCCACGCTCGCATTGGAGAAGGAGTCGATGTGGATGGAGACGAAGATGTCTGCTTTCGCTTTGTTGGCCACGTCGCACCGCGCCTGGAGCTCTTCCGCGTCGCCGGCGTAGGCGCGAGCCACGTCCTTATCGGTGCTGCGGGTCATGACGACCTTCGCGCCCGCGTCGCGGAGCATGTCCCGGAGCGGCCCGGCGATGGAGAGGGTGATGTCCTTCTCGTAGATGGACTTCCCTTTCAGCGTGCCGATGGCCCCCACGTCCGAGCCGCCGTGTCCGGGGTCGATGCAGATGACTTTGCCTTTCAGGATCTTTTTGTCGCTCGCGGGCGCGGAGGAGGAGCCTTTCACGCCGCCGGAGGACGAGCTTTTCGCATCACTGGAAGATGTACCGGACGAGACGGAGGGGATGTCCACCACGAGGCGCTGGGGCAGGTTCCCGTTCGCCTTCAGGGCGAAGACTTTGATGTCGCTCATGGCGGTCTCGTGTTTCATGTCCACGGTGAGGCGGGCGCCGCCGTCGTCGTTCTTGAGGGTCACGTCGTCCACGTTCTGCGCGTGCACGGAGTACGTCTTCGCCGCGGAGGAAGCGGCCTCGGCGTCTTTCAGCGTCACCGTGAGGGTGTCGCCGGATTTGTCCAGCGAAGCTACGGCTTTCACGCTGGCGGAGAGATCGAGCACGATCCGCACGAAGGGCGGGTTCCCGTCCGTGCGGGCGGCGGTGCGCAGGGCGGTCACTTCCGCCGCGCCGGCTTCCGCGGCGAGGAGCGGCAGGAAGAGGAGCGCGGCCAGCGCTGTGAGAAATCGTAAGAATTTTTTCATGGGTGCCTCTATAGTAAGAAGAAAAAACAAAATAAAGACGTGTCACTAATATAGCATGCTATGGATTTGTTGTCAAAATTTTCCGGAGAGGGCGGCCGGCGGGTCCGCGCGGGGCGCGAGAATTGCAGGAGCGGGCCCCGGTGTAGTACAATAAAAAACATCTACAGCGCGCGGAAAGCGCGCACAGGGAGACAGCAGATGAAACGATTTTTCTACGCGGGAAGCCTCGCGGCGGCGCTCGCCGCAGGGGCATGCCTGCTCGGAGGCTGCGGCGGAGAGGAGCCGGCCGGGGCGCCGCCCGCGCCGGCCGCGGAAGCGGCGGCGGAAATGCCGGCGAAGGACCCGTCCGTGCCGCGCGGCCAGGCGGCGGTCCATCGCGGACCGGACGTGAAGTACAGCGTGCCCGAGGGCGTGTCCGTGCTGATGTACCACATGATCGGCAGCGAAACGGACAATTCCGCCATCATGTCCGCGGAGAACCTGCGCTGGCAGATGGAGTATCTCCGGGACCACGGCTACCATCCCATCACGATGCAGGAGCTCGCGGACTACGTGACGAAAGAGGCCCCGCTCCCGTCGAAGCCGGTGTGCATCACCTTCGACGACGGCTATGAGGACAATTACACCATCGTGTATCCGCTCATGAAGGAATTCGGATTCCCCTGGACGGTTTTCGTCATCACGGGCAGCGTGGGCCAGCCGAACCGCATGACCTGGGACCAGCTCGCCGAGATGGCGGACAGCCAGACGGTGACCATCGCCAGCCACACGGTGACCCATCCGCGGCTGCACAACCTGCCCCCGGACGAGGTGAAGCGGGAGATCGTGGGCGCGCAGCAGGCACTGAAAGAGCACCTCGGCATCGACAATCCGTGGATCGCCTATCCCTACGGCGACTACGACGAGACGGTGGACGCCATCGCGAAGGCCGCGGGCATCCGCCTCGCGGTGACCACCGACGCGGGCCGCGTCCACGCGGGAAGCTACCCCTACGAGCTCAAGCGCGTGTGGATCGGCAACGAGGTGACCGAGTCGCACTACGCGGAGCGGCTCACACAGGACGACTACGCGATCATCTGACGATTTTTCGGAATGACAGGAGACAGCATGAGACGTCTTTGGCAGAATCGGCTTTTCAAATTCGCGGTGATCACGATGATCTTCTTCATCGTGACATCGCCTTTCATCGTGCTCTTCGGCCCCTTCGGCAACCTGAAGCGCGCCGTGGTGGGGGCGATCATGCGCTCCCGTCACCCGCAGTACATCACGTGGCTCTTCGATCAGGACCAGCTGAACCAGATCCTGGGCGGCGTGTCGCAGGTGCCGGAGCAGAAGCTCCTGAAATTCACCGCCCGCACAGATTCGACCATCCGCATGCAGAAGATCGAGTCGAACCGCTTCGTGGGCTACCTCCTCGAGATCCCGAACCCGAAGCGCATCCAGGTGGCGACAGCGGAGGACATCAATGAGAAGGGCGACACCACCAGCAACATCGCCCGCCGGGTGGACGCGGTGGCGGCCATCAACGGGGGCGGCTTCTACGACCCGAACGGCACGGGCACGGGGCGCCTCCCGTACGGCTTCATCCTCCACGAGGGCAAGTACCTCCTGGGCGAGCAGGTGGGCGACGAGGAGCAGGTGGACTTCATCGGCATGACGAAGAACGGCAGCCTCATCGCCGGCAAATACAATAAAAGAGAACTCCGCGAGCTCGGCGCGGTGGAGGGCCTCACCTTCGGACCGCCCATCATCGTGAACGGCGAGAAGATGATCAAGAGCGGCGACGGCGGCTGGGGCATCAGCCCGCGTTCGGCCATCGGCCAGAAGCGCGACGGCACCATCCTCTTCCTCGCCATCGACGGGCGCCAGCCGGGCTACAGCATCGGCGCGACGCTGGCGGACATGCAGAATATCCTCTACGAACAGGGCGCCTACACGGCGGCCAATCTGGACGGCGGCTCCAGCACGACGCTCTATTACAACGGCAAGGTTGTGAACAAGCCGGCGGACCTGCTGGGTGAGCGCATGATTCCTACGGCATTTGTGGTCAAGTAAGGGACGGACATGAAGAAACAACTCAAAGAGGTCTTACTCTTTTTCGCGGCGGGCATCGCGGTGCAGGCGGGGGCGTACCTCTATCTGGACCAGGTGCTCTTCTCCACCACGGCGGAATACAACGTGTCCGAAGTGCAGAAGCCCGCGGCGTCGGGAGACCGGTCGGCCTACGAAGGAGTCCGGCTCCGGGGGAAGGCCTACTATTCCTATGACAATGCCTACATGGCGGACGTGTCGGACGATGCGGTCACCATCTACCGGGCGGACGATCTGGACAATCCCCAGCGGGTGGATCTCAAGGATCAGGGCGTGTCCTTCTTCGAATGGATGCCCGACCGCAATCTGGCGCTCATGGCGCTCTATCCCATCCACTGGCGGGGCGGGCAGTGGGACGTGACGCTCGCCCGGTACAATCCGGAGGGCACCGTCCACGAGTCGGACGCGCCCATCGAGGACCTTCCGCGGAACAGCAAGATCGTGGACGTGGCGTACTCCACGGCGACGAACGCGGTGTACATGAAGATGCAGGTGGGCAGCGGCCTCTACCGCATCTACCGCACCGACGCGAACTACGACACGCGGCGCATCTACGTGCAGACCGCCAGCATCGGCAAGATCGCCGTCTTCTACGACGAGGACCGCTTCTTCTACGACGACACGGAGCGCGGTCTCATGTACACCTTCAACGGCGACACCAGCAGCTGGCGCATCATCTCGCCGCCGGGCATGTTCCGCCTCGTGGGCGTCGGGCAGGACAAGACCATCTACGCGGCCCGCGTGAACGGCCGCGGCGAAGCGGTGGAATTCTACACGGGCAAACTCGGCGTGGGCTTCGACAAAGTGGGCGAACCCTCCGCGCCGGTCGATTTCGATACGGTCACCGTGCACACCATCCAGGAAGCGGCCCGGCACGGCGCTTCCGGCAAAAAAGAATAGCGGACGAGCCGGCATCCCGGGAAGGGACGCCGGTTTTCTTTTGTAAAGATTTCATTGCCCCGCGGCTGTATTTACGCTATAATGAGTTAGCCTGAAAAATCATAAAGGATTCAAGACACAGAGGAGTGCAGAGAGTTTGAAACGGAGATTCCAGATTCTTTGCATTTTTGCTGTCACGAAGAAGGAGGTCGGGATATGGAGGAAATGCAGATCAAAGCCGACGACCGGCTGATCGTCGCGCTGGACGTGGACACGTTCGATAAAATGACCGCGCTGGTGGAGGCGCTGGACGACAGCATCTCCTTTTACAAGGTCGGCATGGAACTGTACTACGGAGCCGGGCGGAAGACCGTCCGCTATCTCCGGGAGAACGGGAAGAAGATCTTCCTCGACCTGAAGCTGCACGACATCCCCAATACGGTGGGCCACAGCGTGGCGTCCGTGACGCGGCTCGGCGTGAATCTCCTCACCGTGCACGCCCAGGGCGGCCGCGCGATGATGGAAGCGGCGGCGCGCTCCGCCTGGATCACCGCGGAAGAGCTCGGCGTGGAGCGCCCGAAGATCCTCGCCGTGACCGTCCTCACCAGCTTCGACGATAAAGGGTGGGAAGAGATCGGCGGCCAGCTCCCCATCCAGGAGCACGTGCTGAAACTGGCGAAGCTCGCGAAAGATTCCGGCGTGGACGGCGTCGTGGCCTCCCCGCGGGAAGCGTCCGCCATCCGCGAGCTCTGCGGCGACGATTTCCTGATCGTCACGCCGGGCATCCGTCCCGCCTTCGCGCAGACGGACGACCAGCGCCGCATCGCCACCCCGGCCCAGGCGCTCGCCGACGGCTCTTCGCAGCTCGTCATCGGCCGCCCGATCACCCGCGCAGTCAATCCGAAGGCGGCCGTCCGCCTGATTTTAGAGGAAATGAGGGAAAACATCCATGAATGAAAAAGAAGTCGAATCCTTACTGAAAGAAACGAAAGCCATCCTTGAAGGCCATTTCCTGCTCACGTCCGGCCTGCACAGCCCGCTGTACGTGGAAAAATTCAACGTGCTCCAGCATCCGGAATACACGGAAAAACTCTGCGCGGAATTTGCGGAACACTTCAAGGGCATGGGCATCCAGACCGTCATCGGACCGGCCACGGGCGGCATCATCCTCTCCCAGGTGACGGCGCGTCTCCTGGGCGTGCGCTCCATCTTCACCGAACGGGAGAAGGGCGTCATGACTCTCCGCCGGGGCTTCCACATCGACCCGGGCGAGAAGGTCCTCATCGTGGAGGACATCGTCACCACCGGCGGCTCCATCAAGGAAGTGGTGGACGTGGTCAATAAGGCGCAGGGCGATATCGTGGGCATCGGCCTCTTCGTGGACCGCTCCGGCGGCACCGCGGACTTCGGCGTGCCGAAGGAAAAGGTCTATCCGCTGCTCCACCTCTCCGTGCCGACCTACAAGCCGGAAGAATGCCCGCTCTGCAAGGCAGGCGTGCCGATCACGGAACGCGGCAGCCATCACCTGAAATAAGACGGACAAATAAAAAAGACAGCTTCGCGAAAGGGGCTGTCTTTTTTCTATGCGCTTTTCCCGGCAGGCCGGCCTGCCGTCCGCGCAAGGGAGGCCTGCGAAGGGGAAAGAAGCGGGCGGCGTCCGCAAAAAAGCACGCAAAAAAAGACTCCCCATAGGGGAGTCTTTCCTGGTTCTTATTCCGGATCGGCGGTGAGTTCCATCATCAGGTCGTGCACGGACTGGATCTTGTCCACGCGCCAGGCGTTCGCGCCGCAGAAGATGAGCGCGTGGTCCACGTCGCCGCGGGCGGCGCGGATGAGGGCCATGCTGATGCAGTACTGCGTGGTGCGGGGATCGCAGGTCTTCAGGCAGTGGAAGCAGGTCTCCGGCGGGAGACGGTCCTTCGAGATATGCTTCACGAAAGGATTCAGCAGGGCGCGGCCCACCATGTGGACCGGGCTGTTCACGAGGGTGATGTCCTCTTTCTTCGCGTTCACATACATCTGCTTGAATTCCGGCGCGGCGTCGCATTCGTAGGTGGCGACGAAGCGGGTGGCCATCTGCACGCCCGACAGGCCGAGGGATAGGTAGTGGTCGATGTCTTTCCGGTCGAAGACGCCGCCGCCGAAGACGACGGGGATCTTCCGGTCGAATTTTTCTTCGAAGGTGCGGATCACGGCGAGGATCTCCGTGATTTCCTTTTCGTAGCCGTCATTGGCATGCTCGGCCACCTGCTCGCGCGTGTAGCCCAGATGGCCGCCGGCCTTCGGGCCTTCGATGACGACCAGATCCGCGGTGCGCTTGTGATGGCGCGCCCACACATTGAGGAGCACCCGTGCCGCTTTCGCCGAAGAGACGATCGGGGCGATCTTCACGTTCGTGCCTTCCACGAGGCCGGGCAGGTCCATTGGGAGGCCCGCGCCGGAGACGATGAGGTCCGCGCCGCCTTCGACCGCGCATTTCACATAGTCGTCGTAGTAGTAGCCGCGGGACATGATGTTCACGCCGATGATGCCTTCCGGCGCGATCTCGCGGGCTTTTTTCAGTTCCTTCGTGAGGGCGCGGCAGTTGGCCCCGAAGCTGTTGTTGAAGAAATCCGGTTCATTGAAGCCGGGCTGCGCGGCGGAGATGATGCCGACGCCGCCTTCTTTCGCCACGGCGCCCGCCAGTCCGGAAAGGCTGATGCCGATGCCCATGCCGCCCTGGACGATGGGGAAGCGTGCTGTGAGGTCGCCGATTTTGAGTTCTGGAAGGTTCATTACAAGTCTCCTTTATGACAGGGGGGTCCTGCCGTATATTTTGTCTCTATCTGTGAGGGTGTGTCTGTCTTGCAGAAAGCAAAAGCTTCATTTCATAGTCTACTCTAAAATCAGGCATATATCAATACTCCCCGGCGGCCTTTGGAGAGAGGCGGCGCGGGACGGGGGTCTGCCGGCCGATAGGGAAAAGGAATACCGGAGGGGATCCTGTGCGCCGCAGGGCATGGCGGACGGCGGATTTTCCCGCGGGAGGGAGGCTATATGTAATGTATAAGAAATAAAAAGGCGGAAGAGGGGCCGGCCCATGTGCCGGAGGCGGGAGGTAGGCAGGGGGAAAAGATTGTGATATAGTATTAGCAGCAGGTGATAATTCATGAAGACGAAGAGCCGTCTGGATAAGGACACGAGAAGAGAACGCATGGCAGCGATGCTGCATCACGATCCCGGCAGGACCGACCGCGATCTGGCCGAGGCTTTTGGCGTGTCCGTGGCGACGATCCGTCTGGACCGGAAGATGCTCGGCATCCCGCAGATGCGGAGCCGCCTCGAAGCGGCGGTGCAGAATACGCCGGGCGATCATCTCCGGGACGTGGACATCATCTCGCTGGAGAAGGGGAAAGACGGCCTTGCGCTCGTCCGCACGACGGACGAGATGACGGACGCGGCCGGCATCGTCCCCGCGTCGAAGCTGTACGGCATCGCGGCGGACATGGCGCAGACGGTGGTGGACCTGCCTTTTGCGCCGACGCAGGTGGGCAATATCAAGTACAAGACGCCCTGCGGCAGCGGCGTGCAGCTGGTGGTGAAGGCCCGGGTTGCTCACATGCACGGGAACAAGCAGTATATTTACGTGCAGATCACCACGAAAGAGACGGAAATCTTCCGTGCGAAATTTATCATGAATGTCCTCGGGGAGGACAAAGGAGATACTGATGGAAAAAATAGCGGTTGATGCCATGGGCGGGGATTTCGCCCCGCTGGAAATCGTGCTCGGCGCCATCCAGGCCGTGAGGGATTTCCACATCCCGGTGGTTCTCGTCGGGGACGAGAGCCAGATCCGCGATATCCTGAAGAAAAACGGAGCGGAGAATGATCCGCTCATTACGGTGCACCACGCCTCGCAGGTGATCGCCATGGACGAGCATCCGGGCATGGCGTACCGCAAGAAACGGGACGCCTCCGTATCGGTGGGGGCGCGCATGGTGCGGAGCGGCGAATGCGGCGCGCTCGTCGCCCCCGGCTCGACCGGGGCGGCGGTCACGGCAGGGCTTTTCGGCATCGGGCGCATCCGCGGCATCGAGCGGCCGGCGATCCTCACGCCGATCCCGAATAAGAAGGGCGGCTACACGTACCTCATCGACTCCGGCGCGAGCGCCCAGGCCAAGCCAATCAACCTCGTGCAGAACGCGGTGCTCGGCTACTGGTACGCGAAGCGCGTGCAGCACATCGAGGACCCGAAGATCGGCCTCCTCAATATCGGCACGGAGAGCACGAAGGGCAGCCCCCTCGTGGCGGAGGTCTATGAGCTCCTGGAGAAGCAGCACCTCTTCACGTTCGCCGGGAACTGCGAAGGCCGGGACATCCCCACGGGCGACTTCGACGTGGTCGTCACGGACGGCTTCACCGGCAACGTGGTGCTGAAATTCGGCGAAGGGGTCGGCGGGCTCTTCTTCGAGCTACTGAAAGACGCCGTGTACAAGGGCGGTCTCCGGGCGAAGCTCGGAGCGCTCCTCCTGAAGCCGGCGCTCAAGCAGTACATGATGAAGCGCATCGACTACTCCGAGTACGGCGGCGCGCCGCTCCTCGGCCTGCGCGGCGGGCTCGTGATCTGCCACGGCGCGTCGAAGGCCTGGGCCATCCGGAACGCCATCCGCGCGGCGGAGCAGATCGCCAGCGAGCACATCCCGGAGCTGGTGGCGGACGCCCTGAAGGGCGAATCCCTCGCCGTGGCCGATCTGGAAGAGATGAAAGACGAAAACTGACCTGTGGGAAGAGATACAGAGATTTTACCGATTGTACAGAGAAAGGACTGACACTATGGCAGAAATGGTATCCGCCGGGATCCTGGCGACCGGCCACTACGCGCCGAAAAAGATTCTGACCAACGAAGATCTGGAACGGATGGTGGAGACCTCCGACGAATGGATCCGCACCCGCACGGGCATCGAGACCCGTCACATCGCATCGGACAGCGAAGACACGTCCGACCTGTGCGTCCACGCGGCGAAGGCGGCGATGGAAAAAGCGGGCCTCGCCCCTGACGACATCGACTTCATCATGGTGGGCACGGCGTCCCCGGACTACGTGGTGCCGTCCACGGCCTGCCTCGTCCAGTCGAAGCTCGGCTGCACCCATGCGGGGGCGATGGACTTCTCCGCGGGCTGCTCCGGCTACATCTACGGCGTGACGCTGGCGGCTCAGTTCATCCGGAGCGGCCTCTATAAGCACGTCCTCGTCATCGGCGCGGAAGTGCTCTCCCGCCTCGTGAACTGGGCGGACCGCTCCACGTGCATCCTTTTCGGCGACGGCGCGGGCGCGGCCATCATGGGGCCTGTGGAGGACGGCTACGGCTACATCGCCTCCGAGCTCGGTTCGGACGGCAGCCTCGGCGGCATCCTGAACATTCCTGCCAGCGGCATCGCGGAACCGGTGACCCACCGCGCCATCGACTCCGGCCGCATCTACATCCACATGGAAGGCTCGGAAGTCTTCAAACACGCCGTGCGCCACATGGAAGCGACCACGCAGGCGGTGATGGAGAAGGCGGGCATCTCGATCGACGACGTGGCCCTCTTCATCGCCCATCAGGCGAACTACCGCATCATCCATTCCACCGCCAAGAAACTGGGCGTGCCGGAAGACAAAGTCTATGTGAATGTCAATAAATACGGCAACACCTCCGCCGCCTCCGTGGGCATCGCCCTCGACGAGGCCGTGGCGGAAGGCCGTCTGAAGAAAGGGGACTATCTCGTCCTCACCGGCTTCGGCGCGGGCCTCACCTGGGGCTCCGTCGTGCTGAAGTGGTGCTGAGAGCCCCGGTGTCCGCCGCAGGCGGCAAAGTCAACAAATGAGGTGATCCATTTGAAGAAAGTATTTCTTTTCCCGGGCCAGGGCTCGCAGAAAGTGGGCATGGTGAAGGACCTGTACGAAACCTACGACGCCGTGAAGGCGCTCATCCATGAAGCGGACGACGCGCTGGGCTTCTCCATCTCGCAGATGATGTTCGAAGGCCCCGACACGGAGCTCATGAAGACCGAATTCACCCAGCCGGCGATCCTCACCGCGAGCGTGGCCTGCTGGAAAGTCCTCGCCGAGCACGGAGTGTGCCCGGACGCGGCGGCCGGCCACAGCCTGGGCGAATATTCCGCCCTCGTCGCCGCAGGTGCGCTCTCCTTCGCCGACGCGGTGACCACGGTGCACCTCCGCGGCCAGTTCATGCAGGAAGCGGTGCCGCTGGGCGAAGGCGGCATGGCGGCCATCATCGGCCTCGACCCGCAGAAGATCGTGGACATCTGTCAGGAAGTCTCCGAGACGTCGGGTCCGGTGCAGGGCGTGAATTTCAACTGCCCCGGCCAGACCGTCATCGCCGGCGCGACGAAAGCCGTGGAAGCGGCCTGCGCGGCGCTCAAGGAAGCCGGCGCGAAGCGCGCCCTCATGCTGAAAGTCTCCGCTCCCTTCCACTCCACGCTGATGGAGCCGGCGGCGGCCCGCCTGAAGGAAGTGCTCGACCGGATCGACATCCGCGACGCGGCGATCCCGGTCATCGCGAACGTGAACGCGAAGGAAGAAATGAAAGCGGACGAGATCCGCGAGAACCTCATCATGCAGGCGGCGCATCCCGTGCACTGGGAAGAATCCGTCCGCCACATGATTGCCGAAGGGTACGACACCTACGTGGAAGCCGGCCCGGGGACGGTGCTCTCCGGCTTCATGCGGAAGATCGACCGGACGCAGACCGCGATGCACGCGGAAGACTGCGCCACCATTGAAGAAGTCGTGAAGAAGATCAAGGGGGAAAACTGATGGAAAACGTGGAAAAGGCAGCTCTCGTCACCGGCGCGTCCCGGGGCATCGGCCGCGCCATCGCGCTCGCGCTGGCAAAGAAAGGCTACGCGGTGGCCGTGAATTATGCCGGGAGCCAGGCAGCGGCGGAAAGCGTGAAGGAAGAGATCGAAGCGGCCGGCGGCCGGGCGATCGTCATCCAGGGCGACGTGTCCAGATCGGAAGACGTGGACAAAGTCTTCGCCGAGATCAAGAAAGAATTCGGCCGGCTCGACGTGCTCGTCAATAACGCGGGCATCACGCGGGATAGCCTCATGCTCCGTCTGAAGGAAGAGAACTGGGACGCCGTCATCGACACCGACCTGAAGAGCGGCTTCCTCACCATGAAGGCGGCGGCTCCGCTCATGATGAAGCAGAGAAAAGGCGCCATCGTCAATATCGCTTCCGTCGTGGGCATCATGGGCAATGTGGGCCAGATCAATTACTCCGCGGCCAAGGCGGGCGTGATCGGCATGACGAAGACGGCGGCGAGAGAGCTCGCGGCGCGGGGCGTCCGCGTGAACGCCGTCGCTCCGGGATTCATCGCCACCTCCATGACGGACGTCATCCCGGAGAAGATCAAAGAGGGCATGATCCATTCCATTCCGCTCGGACGCATGGGCCAGGCGGAAGACGTGGCGAACGCCGTATGCTTCCTCGCATCGGACGAAGCCTCCTACATCACCGGACAGGTTTTGAAGGTAGACGGTGGAATGGTAATGTAATATAATCTGTATGTATGATTATCCATGGAAAGGTGGTGAATACGGATGAGCACTTTCGACAGAGTCAAGAAAATCGTCGTCGATCAGCTGGGCGTGAGCGAAGCTGACGTACAGATCGATTCGACTTTCATCGACGATCTCGGAGCAGATTCTTTGGATATTGTTGAACTGATCATGGCATTTGAAGAAGAATTTGAAATTGAAATTCCTGATGATGCGGCAGAAAAAATCAAAACTGTACGCGATGCCGTCGACTACATCGACACGCAGCTTCAGAAATAAGATCCGGAATGGCAGGGGGGAATGCACGGGTATTCCCCTCAGGCCATTACTGCATGAGAGGATGCTTCAAAAAAGCGGACGTCCTGAGACTGCCCGCTTTTTTGAGGTATTGTCGCACAGCGTCCTCACAGGAATTTCGAATTTCATGTCATATCAGGTCAGGGAAGCGCAGCGGCGGCGGGGCCGCCCGGAGCGGGGCTTCCGGAGCATTGCAGAAAGGTGTTGCATCATATGAAGAGAAGAGTCGTTATCACAGGGATCGGGGTCGTATCTCCCGTAGGCATCGGAGTGGAAGCATTCTGGAACAATCTGCTCGCCGGCAAGTCCGGCATCGGACCCATCACGCAGTTTGATGCGGAAAATTTCCCCGTCAAGATCGCGGGGGAAGTGAAGGATTTCGACGCCGTGCAGTATGTGGGCGATAAGAAGATGGTCCGCCACATGGATCGGAACGCGCAGTTCGCGGTGGCGGCGGCGCGCATGGCGGCGGAAGACGCGAAGCTCGACATGGCAGCGGAAGACGCCGGCCGCGCGGGGACGATCATCGGCACGGGCATCGGCGGCATCTCCATGATGGAAGAGACCGTCCGCAAGATCGAGAGCCGCGGTCCGGGCAAGGTGAGCCCCTTCGCCGTCCCGATGATGATCGCGAACATGGCCTCCGCCCACGTGTCCATCCATTTCGGCCTGCAGGGCCCGGTGCTGACGGACGTCACCGCCTGCGCTTCCGGCACGAACGCCATCGGCCAGGCGGCCCGCATGATCCAGTACGGCGACGCGGACATCATGTTTGCCGGCGGCACGGAAGCGGCGGTCTGCCCCAGTCCGATGGCGGGATTCGCGGCCATGAAGGCGCTCTCCTCCCGGGACTGCCCGCCAGAAGAGGCGTCCTGCCCCTTCGACGCGCGGCGCGACGGCTTCGTCCTCGGCGAGGGCAGCGGCGTGCTCATCCTCGAAGAACTGGAACACGCAAAAGCGCGCGGCGCGCACATCTATGCGGAATTTGCGGGCTACGGCACGAACGGCGACGCCTATCACATCACGGCGCCCCGTCCGGACGGCACGACCCAGCTCCAGTGCATGCGGAACGCGCTGGCCGACGCGGGCATCGCGCCGGAAGACGTGGACTACATCAATGCGCACGGCACGTCCACCCATCTGAACGACATGAGCGAGACCGCTGCGGTGAAGGAACTCCTGGGCAAGCACGCCTACGAGATCCCCATGAATTCCATCAAATCCATGACGGGTCATCTCCTCGGCGCGGCCGGCGCGGTGGAAGCGGTGGACTGCGTGCTCTCCATGACCCATCATAAAGTGCATCCCACCATCAACCTGCAGGAAAAGGACCCGGCGTGCGACCTGGACTACGTGACGGAAGGGGCGCGCGACGTGGACATCGATGTGGCCATGTCCAATTCCTTCGGATTCGGCGGCCACAATGCGGTCATCGTACTGAAAAGCTATAAAGAATGAGCGCATCGGAAAGCAGGCGGAAAGCCCGTCTGGCCCGGCTGCGCCAATTCGCGGAAGAAAACAACATCCCCGTGCAGAATATCCAGCTTCTGAATACGGCGCTCACCCATACATCGTATGCGAACGAGCACCGGAATGAAGTCATCCACGACAACGAGCGGCTGGAATTCCTCGGAGACGCCGTGCTGGATCTGGTGGTGGGGGAATACCTCTTCCTTCGCTTCCCGAACTGGCCGGAAGGGGAGCTGACCCGCGCGAAGGCCAGCGCCGTATGCAAGCCGGCCTGCGCGGAATGCGCGGCGAAATTCCATATCGGGGACTACATGCTCCTCGGCAAGGGCGAAGAGATGTCCGGCGGCCGGACGCGCATCTCCATCCTCGGGGACGCGTTCGAAGCGGTCATCGGCGCGATTTATCTGGACAACGATTACCAGACCGCGTCCCGCTTCATCCTGGGGCACATGAAGAAATTCCTCGACGCCATCGACCGCGGCGACTACGATAGGGACTACAAGTCTGATCTGCAGGAGCTCGTGCAGCGCCACGGCGATGTGGACATTCATTATGAAGTCGTGCGGGACGAAGGGCCGGACCACGACAAGACTATCTGGATGGAGCTGTCCATCAATGGCCGCCACATGGGGCGCGGCACAGGAAAAAGCAAGAAAGAGGCGGCGCAGCTGGCGGCGAAAGAAGCCATCGCGCGCATCCGCGGCGGGGAGACCTGGCCACAGACGCCGAAGAAATGAGCGCAGCTGCGGAAGGAGGCAGTATGGCAGAAGTACTTTCTTCTCCGGAAGACATCATCGCGCGGATCCGCGAGATCTACGCGCCGAACCATTTCATGATGGATTATTTCCATATTTCCATCGATGAGATCCGCTGCGGCAGCGTCACGGTGAGCCTCCGCACGGACCCGGCGAAGCACTGCAACCACCGCGGCGTCATCCACGGCGGCGTCATGGCGGCGCTGGCGGATTCCGTCACGGGCGTGACCGGCGCGAGCATGGGCTGCATGGTCGTCACGGTGAGCATGACCCTCGACTACATCCGAAACATCCAGCCGGGGAAAAAGATGACCGTCACGAGCCACGTGCGGCATTGCGGGCGCACCACCATGTCCATCGCGGCGGAAATGCGCGACGAGGACGGCAAGCTCATGTCGAACATCCTCGCGTCCATGATGATCATCGACCACTTCCCGGAGATCCCGAAACACTGGTGATCCGGCGGGACGATAAAAAAGCACGGACCTGCGAAAGCAGGAACCGTGCTTTTTCTGTGCCCGTCAGTCTTCGATGCCTTTCCTCGCCTCCACGCCGCGGTCGTAATAGTGGCGGATCTTTTTCATCTCCGTGATGAGGTCCGCCGCGTCGAGGAGCTGCTGCGGCGCGTTGCGCCCGGTCACGACGAGCTCCGTCTCCGGCCGGCGCGCGGCGAGGATGCGGGCCGTGTCCTCCTCCGTGGCGAGGTCGTACCAGCAGGCCATGTTGTACTCGTCCAGGATGACCACATCGTAGCCGCCGGAGACCGCCTCCACGGCTTTGTCTACGCCGGCTTCGATCATGGCGCGGTACTCCGCCGGGGGATGGCCCGCGGGGTACACCGTGATCTGGTCGCCCCACGCGGCGAGCTGCTCCGCCGTGAGCATCCCTTCCTTCGCGATGAAGTAGGGCTTGCCCACCGTGAGGAGCGTGATGCCCGGGAGGGTCTGGAGCACCTTCTGCTCCGAATAGGCCAGCGATTTCATGAACTGGATGATGCACACTTTCTTGCCCGCGCCGGCGGCGCGCACCGCGAGGCCGATGGCCGCCGTGGTCTTGCCCTTGCCGTCGCCCGTGTAGACCTGGATATATCCTTTCTGTGTCATGGGGTCCTCCTTTGTCCTGTGTGATGTCTCCATTATACAATGATTTCCCCGCATGAGCGGCGGGGGCGATGATATAATAAAAGTATTCTTTCTGAGGAGGACGGATTATGACGAAGGCAAAGACGCAGGCGGCCTGGATGCGGGCGCTGTTTCAGCTGATCGGCGCGTACTGGAAGAGCGAGGAGCGGCGCGCGGCATGGCTCTACCTCGCGGGCATGGTGGGGCTCACGCTGGCGGCGGTGTACATGACGCTGCTCCTGAACGACTGGTACAATTCGTTCTACAGCGCGCTCCAGAATTACGACGCGGACGCGGTGTACCATGCGTTCTTCACGTTCACGGGCCTTGCCTTCGCGCACATCGCCTTCTCCGTCTACGCGTACTACCTGCAGCAGAAGCTGTCGCTCCGGTGGCGGGACTGGATGACCCGGACCTATCTCGCGAAATGGACGGCCCATCAGATGTACTACCGCATGGAAATGTTCTCCGCCGGCGCGGCGGACAATCCCGACCAGAGGATCTCCGAGGACATCCGGCTCTTCACCAGCCAGACGCCCGCCTTTTTCCTGGGCCTCCTCCGGGCAGCGGTGACCATCTTCTGCTTCATTTTCATCCTGTGGGACCTGTCGGAGCCGCTCTCCTTCACCGTGGGCGGGGCGGAGTACCACGTGTACGGCTACCTCGTGTGGGCGGCGCTCCTGTATTCGGCGGCGGGCACCTGGGTGACGCACCGCGTGGGCCATCGCCTGATGGGACTGAATTTCGTCCAGCAGCGCTATGAGGCGGATTTCCGCTTCGGCATGGTGCGCCTCCGCGACACCGCCGAAAGCGTGGCCTTTTACGACGGGGCGAAAGAAGAGGAGGGCTACCTCCTGCGGCGCTTCCGCCTCGTCCTCGGGAATATGGCGGAGATCATCCGCAAGCAGAAGCAGCTCTCGTGGCTCACGAACTGCTACGGGCAGGTGGCCATCATCTTCCCCTTCGCCGTAGCGGCGCCCCGGTACTTGGGGAAGGACATCTCCCTCGGCGGACTTATGCAGATCGCGAACTGCTTCGGCAAGGTGCAGGAGTCTCTGTCCTACTTCGTGGACGTGTACGCGAGCCTCGCGGAATGGCAGTCCTGCGCGGCCCGTCTGCTTTCCTTCGACCATCATCTCCGGGAGATCCGCAAAGCCACCGATGAAGCGGCGGCCCGGCTCCATACGGAGGAGCGGACGGACGAAGCGGCGCTCCGCGGGGCGGACATCGCCCTGCCCGGCGGGCGGCTCCTCCTGCGCGGCGCGGACTGCCTCATCCGGGCGGGGGAAAAAGTGCTCATCAAGGGGCCGTCCGGCGCGGGGAAATCGACGCTCCTCCGCGTGCTCGCCGGATTCTGGCCCTACGCTTCAGGTTGGGTGGCGCGGCCGCCGGCATCGGTGTCCCTATTCATCCCCCAGCGGCCGTACATGCCCATGGGGACGCTCCGGGAAGCGGCGTCCTATCCGGGGCGGCCTGCCTCCGATGAAGCGCTCCGGCCGCTCCTCGCGGAATGCGGCCTGTCTCATTTGGCGGCGCAGCTCGATGAGGAGCGGGACTGGAGCCACGTGCTGTCCCTCGGCGAGCAGCAGCGGCTCGCTTTCGTGCGGATCTTCCTGAGGAAGCCCCGGTGGGTCTTCCTCGACGAGGCGACCTCCGCCATGGATGAGGACATGGAAATGAAACTATACGGGAAGCTTGCCTCGCTGCCCGACGTCACTGTGGTGAGCATCGGCCACCGGTCCACGCTCGACGTATGGCACACCCGCCGGCTGGAGATCCGGCGCGATACATTGACACTGGAAGGATGATCTATGGAAGATTGGTCCCGATTTCTCATCGTATTTGCGGATATCCTCGCGCCGCTCCTCCTGGGCCGCGTCCTCCGCGCGTGGGGGCTCTCCCGGGAATGGCTGCGGCGCCTCATCCGGCTCAATGTGGTGGGGGCGTTCTCCTGCCTGTCCGTCATCTCCTTCTGGTCTCTTCATCCGTCGCCGGAGCTCCTGTGGCTGCCCCTGTCCATCGTATCCATCTGCTTCCTGCCGCTCCCGCTGTTTTACCTGTGGGAGAAGCGCCGGTTCACCGACCCGCGCGATCAGGGGAGCTACCTCATCGCCATGATGCTCGGCAACATCGGCACGCTCGCCGGGCTCTGCTCGTACGTCCTCTACGGAGAGACCGGCTTCGCGTATATCCAGCTCATCGCCGTGCCGCAGATCCTTGTGATCGTCCTGTTCTGCTTCCCGCTGGCGCAGCGCTGCCACGACCGGTGGGCCCGGGCAGGCGAGGCCGTGCGGCAGAAGGCAAGTCTCCGGGACATGCTCCTCACGTGGAACCAGCTCCCCGCGGCGGGCGTCCTCGCAGGCCTTGCGCTCGGCGCGGCGGACGTGTCCCGGCCGAACGCGGTGTCCGCGGTCTTCACCGTCCTCATCCACGCCAGCGCCTGGATGGGCATGATTCCCGTGGGGTACGACCTCGATATGGCGGGCGTCCGCCGGTACGCATGGAAGCTCTGGCCGATCTTCCCGGTGAAATTCCTGTACCTTCCCGTGTGCATCGGCCTGATGACGCGGTGCATCACCGGCGACCCGGTCATCCTGTGGTGCGCCGTGCTCGCCGCCGCCGCGCCCACCGCCATCTTCGCCGTGGCGGCCTCCCAGCTCTACCGGCTGAACGTGGACATGGCCGAGTCCTCCTTCTTCACCACGACCGTCGCATTTCTTTTCGTGGTCTATCCGGTCATCTGTTATCTTTCCTCCCTGTGAGCGCCGCGTGCGGTGCTTTTTGATAGAATAAAGAAAAGGAGAGGAGGAGCCGTCATAAGAGATCTGCTGGAAATTCCCGGCGTGGGGAAGAAAATGAAAACGTATCTGGAGGCCATGGGTATCTGCTGTGTGGAAGACCTCGCAGGACGGGACCCGGAAGAACTGTACCGGCGGGACTGCGCCCTCCGCGGGCAGCCTGTGGACCGGTGTGCCCTCTACGTATACCGCCTCGCCGTCTATTTCGCGGAGACCGACCGCCCCGACCCGGCAAAATGCAAATGGTGGGCGTGGAAAGACAAATGAGCATAAAAAAACAGGGTACCCGAAGGTATCCTGTTTTTGTTTTGGGTTCCAATTACTTGGAGTGTAATTCGACATATGACAATTTTCTCCGGTATTATCAGAAATTTCTGAATTCTCAATTTAAAATACCCCAAATTATACCCCAAAATGAAAGAAAAAACGGATTGCCGAGCGGCTTTTATTGAGGGTGCGCAAATGATTGGCAGAGACAAGGGGAAGTGGACAGGAAGATAATTTTGAAAGTGAAAAATAATTTGGTATTCAAAATGGGTATATTTAAACATGTTCTATGCATTTTAAAGCACGAATGACATATTTAATAAAACAATAGAAATCGATTGCTTTAAAAATAAAAGTATATAGTAATTGCATAAAATGTATAATACCATTTTTCAGGCGTTAAGTCAATATCTATAATAACAGAAAAAGTTGCATAAAAAGGATTCTTATTGCATAGTAGAGAAGAAGTAAAAACAGCACCGGGAAAAGAGGGAAGAAGAAAAACATAGGTGGTAAGACTTCACGTATGAAATCAAGTATTACACAGCTATTCAGATAGCGAACAGGAGGAAAAATGAAAGAGAACCATTTTCAGAAAAATACGGCTGCTGTAATGAATATATTGAACTGGAAGCGGCTGCTTAGCGTCAAGGAATTGATGGCCTATAGCGGATTAGGAAGAAACAGAGCTGCCGAATGGGGGAAAGAAATTCACGCGGAAAAAAGGATTGGACGCCGGGTTTTTTATGACCGCCTCATTGTGGACAAAGCCATTGATAGCATTGGCAATGAAAAGCAGGGGGTGGCAGAATGAGTATTCACGAAATTTTACATAAAGCGGGCGCATACGGCGTTGACCGTGCTATGCCTACAAAGGAATTAATGCATATTACGGGATACACGCAACGGCGGTTGGTGGCACGTGTACAGCAGGAAAACGAGGCGGGCGCGCGTCCCGTCATCTGCTCATCCTTGACTGGACGGGGTGGATACTATCTACCCGCTTCCCCGGAAATGGAAAGGGAATACATCCAGAGGAAACGTCGGGAAGCGGGGCGTACCTTGAAACGTTGGAGCGCCGCATTGGGGAGAGCCGCGCATGATGAAGAGGGCGCGGGATTGTTTGAAGAGAATGGAGGAGCGCGGGTATGAAAGAATTTGACCCGATATTGATGCAGGCGGCAGACGCGCGGGATGATTTGTTTCCGCCCGTACCTGCCGTCATTGGGGCGTATCGTAAATTGGAATCCTGTTATTTAATCCGGCTTATGACAGAGCAGGATACGGGGAGGGAGAGGATTTATCTTTTCCGGATTGACGATGCGCAGAAACGCCTTGCACATGAAATCACAGAGACAGGACGCGGCAGAGGTGAATGAATGGGGAGAAGAAAGAATGCACTGCTGCCCGACTGTTTCAGCATGTACCCGGCAGGGGAGAAATGGGTCCCCTCAACGCACTCCTTGCTCTATTCCAATGCATTTCGGTCGCTGAATGCGAGGCAGCGGGTACTGTATCTTTATTGCGCCTTACAAAAGGGCAAACCGGGTACAGTGAATGAACCGGGAAAAGACAATCCAACGGTACAGGAATTCCAAAATGACTACGTCTTTTACATGAACTGGAAAAAGGTGCAGGAATTCAAGATTTATGGAGAAAAAAGCAATCATACTTTTTATAACGATATTAAGGCGCTGATAAATGCGGGATTCATTGAATGCCTGTATCACGGAAGGCAGACACGGCAAAAATCTGTGTACAAGCTTTCTACACGATGGAGGCAGGAAGGAATGTGCAAAAAACAAAAAGGCTGTGTTGCCACAACACAAGGCTTGTGTTCTAACAACACAGTGCAGAGAAAAGAGGAAAACAGGAAATCCCCGATAAAATGGGCTTCTTCCAAAAATCCGGAAAAAAATGAAGCAAAAATGACTGTGTTCCCACAACACAGTGCAGAAATGTCGAAGCGCCCCGATAAAATCGAGGGAAACAGGCTTTTACCGAGTTGACATTATTTTGCTTGCACTGTGTTCCCACAACATAGATTTATATATATACCATCGGGAGGCGGAAATAATACGCCAATCGTAGCTGATAGAAAGAGAGGGTATGAATGAACAATGACAATTTGATACCGCTGAACAAACGTACAAAGGCGGAACAAAGAGCAATTCAAAGCAAGGGTGGCAGGAAGAGTGGGGAAATTCGGCGGCGGCGCGCGGACATTCGGGATATTGTGTTGGAGTTTCTTGCCATGCCGATTGATGGCGGGGGTGATATGGCAGATATTTCCCAACTGGACAGCCTACAGGATGCGGCGGGCAGCGGCTTGTCTGTCGCAGAAAAAATCGTGCTGCTTGCTATTCGAGATGCGCTGGACGAAAAGAGCAGCCCGGACAAGCGGGCAAAGGCGCGGGATTGGCTGATAGAAGCGGCGGGCGGATTCAAAGCGGAAACACAGGATGCATTTTCCATTTTTTGAGGACATGGGAAGCGGGCACACAAAGGAAAACGGCATGCAGCGCTGTGGCCGTATACCGCGTCCCTGTACCAATAACCAGTTATCAGCCGTATTTAGGACCCGAAAATCCATTTTCATGGAAATTCATGCATGAAACAAAGAAAAACGATTTACGGGCATTGTAGAGAGTAAAAGAAAAGCGTCCCGCCGGAAATGCGGGACGCCTGTAGACAGAAGCGGCAGAAATCTGCCGTATTCATTATATCAGCGGACAACAGGAAAGGAAGCTGTGAGATATGGGAGCGAAAAGACGGGAAGCGGGCGTGCGGTGTATGCGTTGCAGGACAGCGGCGTGGCAATCGTGGAGATTTGTATATGGCAGCCGTGCATATGGCAGCCGTGCAGGCGGACAGGATACAAGAGCCCGTGAGATATTACACGCAAACAATCACCCGGTCTTTTATCAAGAGTGGATGGACGTCTGAGAAAGTCGCCATATATGGAAAAGACGGGAATTTGAAACGGGTATATTTACACAGCCGCTGCCCGGATGAGGTGAAGCGCCACGGGAAGCGGCCCATAGAAGCGCCGTGCATTGGCGAGGTGGATTGATAGGAGGGAATGTATCATGGCAAGAAAGATGGCAGGGGTAAGGCAGAGAGCAAATGGCATTTTTGAAAAGCGATTCACCGTAGATGGCAAGCGCTACAGCGTATACGGAAACAGCGCCAGAGAGTGCATGGAAAATGAATTGAAGCGGCGGCAGGAAATTGCAGACCATACATATACAAAAAACAGCCGTCTTATATTGGACAAATATTTTGAAGAATGGATTGAAGAAAAAGCACAGAGCACAAAGGCAAATACGGTTTGCGTATATCGGGCTCTGTATAGAAACTATATTTCTCCCTGTATGGGAAAAAGGAAGATACGGGACATTGAACGGCGGGAAGTGCTGAAACTACAGGCGGACATGCACAAAACGTTGGCCAGAAATACGGTGAACAAAACTATTTCCATCCTGTCGGAAATATTGAAATCTGCCGTGCTGAACGATATTATTGCGCGCAATGTATGTGAGGGAATTAAAGGAGTGAAGATAAAGGAAACAGAAAAAGAGGCGCGCAGTACCATTCACAGAGCGCTTACAGAGCAGGAAATTGCCACGTTCATGAAATACGCGGGGCAGTCATGGTATTACAACGCATTCCGGCTCCTGTTGGCGACAGGGATGCGGGCAGGCGAATGTTGCGCCCTGTATTGGACAGACATAGACTATGCAAAAGGCGTGATTCATATTACCAAAACTATTACGAGAGATGAGGCGGGGAAATTTGTTGTAGGTAATTCCCCAAAAACAAAATCTTCAAAACGGGATATTCCCATGAATCCGCAAATACTCAATATTTTACGGGCGCAGCGGGACAGATACACCGCCTTGCACGGCAGCAAGGTGCAGTATCTCAATGCAAGGGTATTTGAAACGGATACGGGCAAACGTTCTACCCCATCAGCGATTGCGGATGCGGTGAGAAAGGTATTGCGGCGCGCGGCAAAGGCAGGGGAGCCAATCAAGCCATTTACGCCGCATGCATTTCGCGATACGTTTGCAAGCATGGCTGCCATGCAGAAAATGCCAATGAACACGTTGAAAGAAATTATGGGGCACAGCAGTTATGCCATGACGTGCGATTTGTATTGCCATGGATATGAAGAGCAGAAACAAAGCGAGATGCAGGCGATACAAATTGCCAGCGTCTAAAACAGACGGTGAAGTGGATTTCTACCATTTCACCGTCTGTTTATGCCCCAATTCATACCCCACTTTATACCCCAATTTGTGATAGACTAATATAAAACAGAATAAATCAACATGACACGGAACAACAATCGGAAATATTAAAAAGCCCCGATAAAATCGAGGCTTTCTCTGTTTTGATAATTGATAATGAAATGCCGTAAATCGACAATCCGTTATTTGGAGTACAGTTCGACGATGTACGTTTCGTTGACTTCGTCCTTGTACGGGAGTTCCTCACGGAGCGGCATGCGGGTGAGGGTCGCGGTCCAGTTGTCGAAGCTCTTTTCGATGTACGGGAGGTCGAAGGTCTTCAGTTCCTGGAAGGACTGCTTGAACATGTCGTTCGTGCGGTATTCTTCGCGGAGGGAGATGACCTGGCCCGGGCGGACCGGATAGGACGGGATGTCTACGCGCTTGCCGTCCACATTGATCAGGCCGTGGTTGACCATCTGGCGGGCCTGACGGATGGAACGGGCGAAGCCTGCGCGGTAAACGAGATTATCGAGACGGGTCTCGAGCAGGAACAGCAGGTTCGCGCCGGTGACGCCTTCCATGCGGTTCGCTTTATCGTAATAGCGATAGAACTGTCTTTCCAGGACGTTGTACATCGCTTTGACTTTCTGTTTCTCTGCGAGCTGAGCGCCGTATTCGGACTGTTTCTTCTGACGGGCGTCAGCGGGCTGCCGTTTTAACGCTTTCGAATGGCCGTAAATGTTTACGCCGAAACGTCTGCATGCCTTAAAACGGGGATTTCTGTTTGTTGCCATTTAGATATCACCTCTCTGAAAATTACGCTGCCGGTATGGATTTTTGAATAGACAGCTTATATATTATACCGGCTGGCCCCCGGTTTGTCAATTTTCAGAAAAGCTCCAGCACGGCGAGGAAGATCGTGCCCGGCACGCCGAAGAGGGCCACCACCACGGCGTCGAAGAAGCTCCAGTCCATGTGCACGATGTGGAACGCGTCGAGGAAGAAATAGAGCATACCCCCGGCCACGATGTTGCCCAGGAAGGGCGCCACGGCGCAGCCGATGAACTTCACGAGGAGCAGCACGAGCCCCGCCGCAAAGAGGAAAAGAAAAACGATGAGCGCCAGGCTGAATCCGGCCACAGCTGCCATGAGAGACACCCCTTTCTGCAAATTCCGCGGTCTCTTTCTATTTCTATTATATAAAATATTTCTAAACGCTCCAAGGCAGTCCGGGAAAAACGGGCAAGCAAAAAACGCAGGGGACGCGCCTCTGCGTTTTTTATTATTTTACGTAGTAGTACAGGATCGCCGCGCCGATGGCGACGGCGAGGCCCAGCCGGAGCAGGAAGGTGAAAAGGCCGATGAGCTTGAAGATGAAGTATACGGCGATGATTGCCACGGCTCCTGCGATGACGGGATTGCCTGTGATGAGTGCCTCCATGACAGCCTCCTTATAATTCTCTCCGATTCTCTACCGCGCCGGCGAGCGTCTGGCTGTCGGCGTAGCCGATGTCGCCTCCGGCGGGGAGCCCCCGGGCGATGCGGGTGACGCGGATGCCTGTCGGCTTGATGAGCCGGGACAGGTAGAACGCGGTGGCTTCGCCTTCCGTGTCGGGGTCGGTCGCGAGGATGACCTCTTTCACTTCGTCGCTCTCGAGGCGGGCGAGGAGCTCGCGGATGCGGAGCTGGTCAGGGCCGATGCCGTCCAGCGGGGAGAGCGCTCCGTGGAGGACGTGGTAGAGGCCGCGGTATTCGCCGCTCGCTTCGAGGGCCTGCACATCCGGGGGCTGCTCCACCACGCAGATGACGGAGCGGTCGCGCCGGTCGTCCGCGCAGATGCTGCACGGGTCGGATACGGCGAGGTTGCAGCAGACGGAGCAGTAGCAGCTCTCTTTCCGGGCGGTCTCAATGGCGGAGATGAATTCGGCCACTTCGCTTTCCGGGCGTTCCAGCATGAAGTAGGCCAGCCGGCGGGCGGTCTTGACGCCGATGCCGGGCAGGCGGCGGAACTGAGCGGCTACGTTTTCGAGGGCGTCGTTCATCAGAACATGCCGCCGGGGAGGCCGAGGCCGCTCGTCACGGCCTGCATGCGCTTCTGCGCCATTTCCGCGGATTTGCGGGTCGCTTCATTCACCGCGGTGGTGATGAGGTCTTCCAGCATTTCCGGGTCTTCCGGGTCGATGGCGTCTTTGGAGATCTTGAGCGTGGTGATCTGGTTCTCGCCGTTCATGGTGAGGGAGACCGCGCCGCCGCCGACGGTGACGTCCACGGTCATCTTCTTCACTTCTTCCTGGGCTTTCTGCATATCTTCCTGCATCTTGCGCGCTTTTTTCAGCATGCTCTGCATCTGTGCCTTATTTCCAAACATTCAGTTTCCTCCTGATCCTACGGGGCTTTCGGCCCTTTTTATTTCTTTTCATATATATCACAGTCAGGTGCGATTTTCAAGGCGGCTGCCAGCAGCGGATCCTGCAGGTCTTCCGGCGGGATCTGGTCTTTCCGGACGGGCACGTAGCCGTCTCCCGCGGGGGCCTGCGGGGCTTCGGCAGGGGCGGCCGGCGCGGGGGAGCGGACCGGCGGCGCGGCGGCTTCCGCCTTGGCCTGCGCTTCGTCGGGACTGCCTTTCAGCACGGTGTGGGGGATGAGTTCTTTCCCCGTGCATTTGCGGAAGGCTTCCGCGGTGATCTTCTGGAAGGCCTCCGTGTTGCACGCCTGCACGATGAAGGGCTGCGGCGCGGCGATGACGGCCCGCGCTCCGCCCGCATAGATGAGGGCGCTCTTTGAGAAGCAGGTGTAGATGTCGATGCGGTGGATGGACATGAAATAGGCGAGGATCTTTTTCCACAGCGCGGGGTACTCCGCCGGAGGGATGAGGTCCGCCGGGGCGTCCGCCGCATCCGGCGCGGGCGCAGGAACGGGAGACGGGACCGCTCTCACAGGGGACTGCGGGGCGGCGGCCGGTTTCTCTGACGCCGCGGGCCGGGCCGGCGGTTCTTCCCGCGCGGGCGGAGCCGGCTGCGGAGCCGTCTGCACGGGTGCGGGAGCCGGCGGCACCGGGGCCGGAGCAGGTGCAGAC